>Ga0247815_10000079_pt1 | contig 70483 bp, 61 predicted proteins | sample UWRJL194509B1_FD_181014 | JGI IMG/M metagenome (GOLD analysis project Ga0247815, IMG submission 181014) | Plant litter microbial communities from Arlington Agricultural Research Station in Wisconsin, United States - UWRJ-L194-509B-1 | ecosystem: Environmental > Terrestrial > Plant litter >... | reverse complement strand
GAGCAATGGCACAATTTCTGAAAGTTATTTTAGCATTAAAAAAATATAAACTATTAATAATATAAATCATGACTTTAAACATTAAACCGCTTTCAGACCGCGTACTTATTGAGCCTGTTGCAGCTGAGACTAAAACTGCGTCAGGGATTTTTATTCCGGATACTGCCAAAGAGAAACCACAAAAAGGAACTGTAGTTGCAGTAGGAAATGGATCTAAAGATCACACTATGACCGTAAAAGTTGGCGATACTGTTCTTTATGGTAAATATGCAGGAACAGAATTAAAACTTGAAGGAACTGATTATTTGATTATGCGTGAAGATGATATCTTAGCTATAATCTAAAGATTGCTGTAAGCGATACGCTTTAAGCTATAAGCTTCCAAAAAAAGCTTAAAGCTTACTGCCTAAAGCTTAAAGCCAACAAAAAAATGAGAGATTTTAAAAAATACGATATTTGGCAGCTAAGTCACTCTTTCACTTTAGAAATCTATAAAATGACTTCTTTATTTCCTAAAGAAGAATTATACGGATTAACTAGTCAGATTAGACGAGCATCTTCATCAATCCCTACTAATATCAGCGAGGGTTGTGGAAGAAATAGCGACAAAGAATTCAATCAATTTCTCAATATAGCTTTAGGTTCTGCCAGCGAGACAGAATATCTTTTGATTTTAGCTAAAGATTTGCAATATCTTAATAATGAAATTGCAGAGAATCATATAGAAAAATCAATAGCATTAAAAGCAAAATTTACAAATTAAAACAAAAATTAATTCAGCAGTAGAAAGCATAAAGCTTAAAGCCTACTGCCTAAAGCAAATAAAAAATGGCAAAAGATATAAAATTTGATATTGAAGCACGTGACGGATTAAAACGTGGTGTTGATGCATTAGCAAATGCTGTAAAAGTAACTCTTGGACCAAAAGGTCGTAATGTAATTATTGGTAAATCATTTGGTGGACCAACTGTTACTAAAGATGGTGTTTCTGTTGCAAAAGAAATCGAATTAAAAGACCCATTAGAAAATATGGGCGCTCAAATGGTTAAAGAAGTTGCTTCTAAAACCAATGATTTAGCGGGTGACGGAACTACAACTGCTACAGTTTTAGCTCAGGCAATCGTAAAAGAAGGCCTTAAAAACGTTGCTGCAGGTGCAAACCCAATGGACTTGAAACGTGGTATCGATAAAGCTGTTGAAGCTATCGTTGCTGACCTTGCAAAACAAGCTAAAGTTGTGGGAAGCGATTCTGATAAAATCAAACAAATTGCTTCTATCTCTGCAAATAATGACGAAGTTATTGGTGAATTAATCGCTACTGCTTTCGCTAAAGTAGGAAAAGAAGGTGTTATTACTGTTGAAGAGGCTAAAGGAACTGACACTTTCGTGGATGTTGTTGAAGGTATGCAGTTTGACAGAGGATATCTTTCTCCTTACTTCGTAACAAACCCTGAGAAAATGGAAGTTGAATTAGACTCTCCATACATCTTATTATATGACAAAAAAGTTTCTTCTTTAAAAGAATTACTACCAGTTTTAGAGCCAGTTGCTCAATCAGGAAAACCATTATTAATTATTGCTGAAGATGTTGACGGAGAAGCTCTTTCTACTCTTGTAGTAAATAAATTAAGAGGTGCTCTTAAAATTGCTGCTGTAAAAGCTCCTGGTTTTGGAGACAGAAGAAAAGCAATGCTTGAAGATATCGCTATCTTAACTGGTGGAACTGTAATTTCTGAAGAAAGAGGATATACTCTTGAAAATACAACTATCGAAATGTTAGGAACTGCAAAAAGAGTTTCTATAGATAAAGACAACACTACTATTGTAAGTGGTGCTGGTGAAGCTGATATCATCAAAAACAGAGTAAACCAAATTAAAGGTCAGATGGAGACTACTACATCTGATTATGATAAAGAAAAATTGCAAGAACGTTTGGCTAAATTAGCTGGTGGTGTTGCTGTTCTTTATGTTGGTGCTGCTTCTGAAGTTGAAATGAAAGAGAAAAAAGACAGAGTTGATGATGCGTTACACGCTACTCGCGCTGCTGTTGAAGAAGGAATTGTTGCTGGTGGTGGTGTTGCTTTATTAAGAGCAAAAGCTGCATTAGCTGATCTTAAAGCTGACAACGCTGACGAAGCAACCGGAATTCAGATTGTATCTCGCGCTGTTGAATCTCCATTAAGAACTATTGTTGAAAATGCAGGTCTTGAAGGTTCTGTAGTTGTAGCAAAAGTTTCTGAAGGTTCAGGTGATTTTGGATACAATGCAAAAACTGACGAATATGTAGACATGCTTACAGCTGGAATTATCGATCCTAAAAAAGTAACTCGTGTTGCATTAGAAAATGCTGCGTCTGTTGCAGGAATGATCCTTACTACAGAATGTGCATTAATTGATATTAAAGAAGAAAACGGAGGCGGAATGCCAATGGGTGGCGGTATGCCAGGAATGATGTAATCGTTCTAACTTCTTAAAATTTAAAACGCCAGATTTATGTCTGGCGTTTTTTTTTGCCAAATATTTCACAGATTAAAAAGATTATTTTAACCACAAATTACACAAATTTCCGCAAATTTTTTTCAAAGATTGTACTCAAAGTATTTGTGAAAATTTGTGTAATTTGTGGTAACTTTTTTTAGCCAAAGATTAAAGTTTTTTTTAATCTATTTAATCCTTTAATCTGTGGCAAACTTTTTTTACGCAAAGCATTCGTGAAATTCGTGGTAAACTTTCACTTAGTTTAACATTCTGTTTTTCTTTAAAAAACAGGTAATTGGTATCTTTGCGGTCTATTAAAATTGCAAAATGAGAAAATTCACCACTCACCTATTACTTTTTACATTCTTACTTCTTACCACTTTTTCCTATTCCCAATCCAGTAAAGACGCTTATGTAGTTTTGGTTTCTATGGATGGATTTCGTTGGGATTATCAAAAACAATTTAATCTTCAGAATTTAAAGCAAATTGCTAAAGAAGGTGTTCATGCCAAATCAATGAAACCATCTTATCCGAGTAAAACTTTCCCGAATCATTATTCAATCGTAACAGGACTTTATCCCGATCATCACGGGATTATCAATAATGTTTTTTATGATGCTCAACTCAACGAATCTTTTTCATTATCAAGCAAGGCAAAAAATGATTCGCGCTTTTATGGCGGAAATCCAATTTGGAATGTAGCCGAACAACAAGGCGTAAAATCAGCTTCTTTTTTCTGGCCGGGTTCTGATATTGACAAAAGAAATCCTGGTATTTATAAAAATTACGATAATAAAATCCCTTACGGAGCCAGAATCGATACGGTTTTAAAATGGTTGCAGCTTCCTGAAAAACAACGTCCGCATTTGGTTACTTTATACTTTGATGAGCCCGATCATACCGGACATAATTTTGGTCCGCTTTCTCCGGAGAATAAAAAAATGGTGATCAAAATGGATTCTATTATGGGCGAATTGTCCCGAAGATTAGATCAGCTAGCCATCGGAAAACAAATCAATTTAGTTATTGTTTCAGATCACGGAATGGCTGCTATCAGCAATGATAAAAAAGTAGCAGTTCTGAATTACCTAAAACCGGAATGGCTGGGTTACAAAGATGTAATCAACCCTATTATGAGTATTCAGGCAAAACCAGGTTATCAGGATTCGATTGCAAATGCCTTAAAAAAAGTACCCCATATTAAATTCTGGAAATCTACCGAAGTTCCTAAAAGACTCCATTACGGAACCAATCCAAGAGTTCATGATTTTGTTATTGAAGCAGCTAAAGGATACAGCTTAGTAGGCAAAGAAAGTACACATATAAAAGGCGGAACGCACGGTTATGACAATAACGAAAAAGATATGCATGCTATTTTTTATGCAAAAGGCCCGGCTTTTAAAGTTGATAAAGAAGTAAAAACGTTTCAGAATGTTTCAGTTTATCCTTTGATTGCTCATATTTTAGGTTTAAAAATTGAAGAAGTGGACGGGAAATTTAGCGAGGTAAAATCGATGTTGGTGAATTAATTAGAGAATGTTTCAATTTGAAAATTAGATAATATAGCATATAGTGATTTTAAATAACAAATCCGACAAGTTTTTAAAAACCTGCCGGGTTTGTTTGCAACGGAATAATTGGGGTTACGTTGCGTGAGACGCACTGCTGTGCGCCTCTACGATAAATTGGAATGGAAATTTATTATCTAATTAAAACCCTGTCGAAACAGAAACTGATTTCCATTTTTCTAAATCTTTTTGAACCTCTGCAATTTTTACATTTGCCATATTATAGGCATCTTCTCCAACAAATAAATGCAACGCAGGATTTTCTTCTTCGCTCATTTTGATTAAAGCGGTTGCAAATTTTGCAGGATCTCCCGGCTGATTTTCGTTGATACTATCTTTGTGAGCGATTTCAGATTCTCTAACCGCCTTATAGTCTGCAATTGGACTTTGTGGCAATAATAAAGAACTGTCTTTTAAGAAATCTGTTCTAAAATAGCCCGGATAAACCAATGTTACATTCACTCCAAATTCTTTTACTTCTGCCGCCAAAGATTCTGTTAAACCGGCAACTGCAAATTTGGTAGAACAGTAAATTCCCCAACCCGGAAAACCTCCGTTATATCCGCCAATCGAAGCGATATTAAAGATATGTCCCGATTTGTTGGCACGCATATACGGCACGGTATTTCTGATTACATTTAATAACCCAAAAACGTTTACCTCATAATTTTTTCTTGATTCTGCATCGGTTAATTCTTCTAATGCTCCTAATAAACCATAACCCGCATTGTTTACTAAAACATCAATGGTTTTAAAATGACTTACTGCAACTTCAATTGCATTTTTGACACTTTTTTCATCAACCAAATCCATTTCAAGAGGAAGAAAATTTTCAGATACATCTCCCAATACTTTAATCAAAGCATCTTCACTTCTTGATGTTGCCGCTACTTTGTAACCTTCTGATAATAATTTTTTAGCCAATTCTAATCCAAGTCCTTTTGAAGCACCTGTGATAAACCAAACTTTGTTATTTTCCATGATTTTAAATTTTTAGATTTTAATTACAGGACAAAGGTATTGGCGAATTCGTTCTAAAAAATTAAAGGAATCAAACAAGAAGTTACAAAAATCAAACAATTTCGGTCACGCGATATGTTTTAGGCGAAACCTGAGTATTTTTCTTGAAGAAATTGATAAAATGAGACAATTCATCAAAGCCAAGACACCACGCAATTTCATTAATATTCCAATTGGTTTGTTTGAGCAGGATCATGGCTTCCTGAACAATTCTTTCGGATATAATCTGCGAAGTAGTTTTTCCGGTAGTTTCTTTCAAGGCTTTATTCAGGTGATTAACATGCACATTTAATTGATTTGCAAATTCTGAAGGTGATCGAAAGTTAATTTGCTGCGAAATAGATTCAATAGGAAATTGGCGTTCCAGCAATTCCAGAAACAAAGACGAAATTCGTATCGTCGCATTCGACTTACTGTATAATGAAGCAGTTACTGTTTGTGTTTTTAGCGCAAGATGGATAATTTCAAAAACTAAATTTCGAATTACATCATATTTAAAAGCGTAGTCTGAATTGATTTCATCAAACATTTTTAAATACACTTTTTTTAGATTTTCCGCAAGTTCCTCAGAAACCGGAACAATCGGATTTCCGCCAGGCTGGAACAAAGGATATTCTTTTAAATTCCCAAACTGACTAAAAAAAGCATCGGTAAAAATGCAGAAAAATCCGGTTTGATCTTCATCAATATGCTCCCAACTATACGGAATTTGCGGATTGGCAAAAAACAAAGCCTGATCGTCAATCGAAACGACTTTATCAGCATAATGCACTTTGTTTTTACCAATGATTAGACTTATTTTATAAAAGTCTTTTCGGGTATAAGGCAAAGGATTACAAGTACTCCCAACATAATCGTCGAGTTTAAAAACATTAAAATGTCCGATTTCTTTTTTAAGATTCTCGGGCATCCCTTTTATTTTTACGGTATAAAAATCTTCGAGTGTTTCTTGTAGTTTCATTTGGCAAAGTTACAAAAATCAAACAAATTATAAATTTGGCAATAGATAATTTGATAATGAATGGAGTGTCACCCTGACCGGAGTTGAAGGACGCTCCCATTAGAACGTGGGCTTCGACTTCGCTCAGCCTGACAAACTAAACAAAAAATTTAAAATTAGATCATGATAAAATTTGGTAATAAATGGCATGTCACCCTGAGAGAAGTCGAAGGGCGCTCCTATTGGAACGTGGGCTTCGACTTCGCTCAGCCTGACAAACTAAACAAAAAATTTAAAAATTAGATAATTATAAACGTCTTCTAAACGCAACAAACCCGACAGGTTTTAAAAACCTGTCGGGTTTGTCGTTTAAAAATTAATCTTAACGTGCTAATTGAATCGCCCTTCGACTTCGCTCAGGGTGACATTCGATAATTAACAATTCACAATTAACCATTATTAAGAAACCACCTTATACGTAGGATCTTCAATAACATTTACTTTTATCACCGCTTCGGCATTTTTAAGCAATGTGATACAATCAGGGCTGAGATGCTGCAATTCTACTACTTTATTAAGCTGATTGTATTTTTTAGTTAAATTATTCAAGGCTTCTATTGCTGACATATCAGCGATTCGGCTTTCTTTAAAATCGATAATAACGCGATCAGGATCGTTTACAACATCAAACTTTTCGAAAAAAGCAGCTATCGAACCAAAAAATAATGGCCCGTAAATCTGGTAATGCTTTACTCCTGCTTCATCAATAAAATGTCTTGCACGGATTCTTTTGGCACTTTCCCAGGCAAAAACAAGGGCCGAAATAATAACACCAATCAAAACAGCTAAAGCCAGATTATGCAATACGATTGTAATTACGGCTACCAGGATCCCGACAAAAATATCATGTTTAGGCATTTTATTGATGACTCTGAAACTCGCCCACTCAAAAGTGGTAATCGCCACCATCATCATTACCCCTACCAAAGCCGCCATAGGCAATTTACCAATTACCGGGGCTCCAAAAAGGATAATCAATAAAATGGTAAAAGCTGCAATAATTCCTGAAAGTCGGGCTCTTGAACCTGCCGAAAGATTGACTAAAGTTTGTGCAATCATGGGACAGCCTCCCATCCCGAAAAAGAAACCATTTAAAATATTCGAACTTCCCTGTGCAATACATTCGCGATTGCTGTTACCGCGAGTTCCGGTAATTTCATCTACAAGATTTAATGTAAGTAAACCTTCGGTTAAACCAACGGCTGCAACAATTACAGAATATGGAAATATGACTTTGAAAGTCTCCAAAGAAAGTGGAATATTAGGAATATGAAAAGGAGGAAATCCGCCCTGAACAGAAGCAATATCTTCGACCGTTTTGGTTTCGATGTTAAAAATCAGGACAATGGCAAAAACCACCATTATCGCTACTAACGAAGCCGGAACTGCTTTGGTCAGTTTCGGAAAAAGTAAAACGATTCCAATTGTTAAGGCGACCAAACCCAGCATAATATACAAAGGAGTTCCTTGCAGCCAGGAAACTTGTCCGTTTACAACCGTCTTAAATTGCTCAAGTTGTGACATGAAAATTACAACCGCCAATCCGTTTACAAAACCAAACATAACAGGCTGAGGCACTAATCTGATAAATTTTCCGAGCTTAAAAAGTCCAATGCAAATCTGTACTACACCGCCAAGTGCGACGGCTGCAAAAACATATTCTATACCGTGCGATTTCATCAGAGCAATCAAAACAATAACAGTTGCTCCTGCCCCGCCGGAAATCATTCCGGGTCTTCCGCCAAAAATCGCAGTAACCAAACCGGCAATAAAAGCAGCATATAAACCCACCAAAGGCGGAAAACCTGCTAAAATAGCAAACGATAACGATTCAGGAATCATAGTCATAGCAACGGTTAAACCGGCTAAAATTTCGTTTTTGTAATTTACTTTTTGAGTAAAGTCAAAGAGATGGAGCGCTTTTTTCATAGGCCACAAATGTAGAAAATAATGACCAAAAGAGCATTAACCTTTTCAAATCTGAAAAAGAACCACAAAAATAATAAAGAATCAAAACAGTTAACTAAGCTGTTTTAAAAGTAAAACTAAAAGTGAAAGAATAAAACTTGTCATAACTTAATTTTCAAAAGAAATTATCGTACAAAATTATTTATAAAATGATATATAAAGCTGCGTATTTATACCTGTTTTTATTTTATTTCAGCAATAAATAAAACTAATCTTAGTGCTTCATTAGTAATCTAAAAAAATAAACTATTCTAATTTTACACACGTATATCCCAGACAATTTACATAGTCTATGATATTATTGGGCTCGAGATCTACACCTTCGACACGTAATATTTTATCGCAATCTTCGAGATCAAAATTAATTTTATAATCAGGAAACTGCGTCAGGATTACAGCAATGATGTAATTCGTATCTGCTTCTTTTTGCACATTTGTCTTAAAAACTTCAACAACCATAATTATTTATTTTAATAATAAAACAATAAATGAACTATAGAACTAATTCTGATTAAAAAGGATTGTATGAGATTCCGAATCTAAAATACCCCTGAGCATCTTCTTTGTGCTCATAAATATACTTAGACGTTCGTTCACCTCTTTCTGTTACACGAGTACTTAAAATATTATTAACACCGCCTTTTAAAAAACCAATTATTTGAGGTGTAATACGGTATTCATAGGTAATACCGGACTTTAGTTCCAACTGATTTAACTCGTAAATTCCTTTTAAATTTGAAGCATTTAAATTTAAATAAAAACTTTCAGAATTTAGTTCCGTTCCAAAGGAAATTCTTCCGTTTTCCAGCAATTCCCTTCTGAACAATAAACGCTGGGGAAGAATGAAGTCCAAATCCCATTTTGAATCTTCGAATTTATGGTTAAGCGTAAAAAGTGGTGTAATCGGGATAATTGATGACGGATCCAGCATGGCCAAAGCTCCAACCGTAATAGTAGTATTGGCTGTTCTTTTAAGAACAATATTGGCCGTTACAAATCCTTTTACACGCTGTACATTATCCTGATTCCCATCGACGGTAGCGGTGGCGTTGTAAATAACATGTTTACGAAAAAGTGTCGACATATAAGTCGCACTCACAGCTCCTGCAAAATAATGAAATTCTTCTTTTGGTTTTGAGTACGTAGATGCTGTAGTATAATTATAAACATCACCGAAATCATAGGTTTCATATTTATAACGCAAAGAACCCGTTACCACAAAACGCTTTGATGCTGTGGCAAAAAATGGCACATTGATCGCTACTTTTAATCGGTCGTGTTGGTCGATTCGGCCTCTTTCATAACGATCGCCAAAAAGCTTCGAATCATAATTTGTTGGCCCTAATTGTTCGTACTGCACATCTAAAATTCGAGTAGTCGGAAATTTATCCGTTATCGCTTTTACCACCGTTTTCATAGGAGCTTCTTTTTCCTGAGCCATAGTTCGTATCGACGCACAAATGAATAAAACACAAATGATTTTTGTTTTCATAAATTGGTATAAGATTAAATTTGTTTAATGGAAAAGGATTAAAAACCCGGGGCAAAAGTAACTGCGAAGTATCTATTATAATAACATATTTATACGAACGGCGTATTATTTATACGAATGGCGTTTGTATAATTTATGCTGTACAAAGTGTTACAAACTATAATATTAGCCTAATTTTGCCGTTATGAAGATTCTTAAAATTTATCAGAACTTTTTTCTCCGTAACATCATCGTAAACACCTTTATAGTTTTGATTATATTGGCTTGTGTTTATGACGAAATAAAACTAGATGGTCACGATTTGTCTTTTATGCTCAGTAAAATAGCTGTTGGGTATTTACCTTGTATTATCTGGGTTACCATCTTTAACATTTTTATCATCAAACCTTTTTTATTCAGAAGAAAACTTAAAACATTCTTTACGCTCTTTGTCATTTACTGGACTTCATTTTACTTTTTCATGAATTGGTTTTTCCCGTTGGTTGGCCTGGGAAATTTTAAAACGCTCCAAATATTATCATTGATTATCAACGGAATGTTTTTCTATTTTATTCATGTTGTCATCACTAAAAAAATTAGGGACGCAGATAAGGATATCATGAATTTTAAGTCTGAGCTTTCGTTTTTGAAACAGCAATTGAACCCGCATTTTTTACTGAATGCGATGAATAATTTATACGGAGAATCCTTATCTGATCCTGATAAATTGCCGGATAGAATCCTTAATCTTTCTGACATGCTTCGTTATCAGATTGAAGCCACAAAAAAAGATTATGTTTTTCTGGAAGAAGAAATTGCCTTTATAAAAAAATACATCGAATATTATACTTTTCAGAACGAACGCCTTGTGGTCACTCAGCATTTTGAGGGCGATTATGATAGTATTGATATTCCGCCTTTGTTCTTTTTGCCACTGGTTGAAAATGCTGTTAAATTCTCTGCCGAAACTCCAAAACCTTTTATAAATGTAGACCTAAAGGTAAGATGCAACCAATTGTCTTTTACTTTAAAAAATAATTATCTCGAATCGGGTTCGCGGCTTTCGAGCACCGGAATTGGAATCGAAAACCTAAAAAGACGTCTTGAAGTTTACGGTTTACGTCATGAACTCAACTGCAAGAAAGAAAAGAATATCTTTATCGTAAAATTAAAAATATGGCACTTACCTACCGCTGTCTTATCATAGACGATGAATCGCCTGCGCATAAGGCGCTAGCTTCGCACATCTCTAAATTTGACGATCTGGAACATTCCGGAAGTGCTTTTAGCGGTATGGAAGCGGTAAAAATGCTCAACGAAAACACTTACGATATTATTTTTCTGGACATTAATATGCCTGTAATTTCCGGCGTCGAATTGATGGAACTACAACCCAAAAGACCGCTTACCATTGTAACCACAGCTTATTCTGACTTTGCACTTTCGGCGTACCAAAACGATGCGATAGATTATTTACTCAAACCTATTTCGTTCGAAAAATTCTCAAAAGCGATTGAAAAAGCCAAGATTTACTTCTCCGGCTCTACCACAAAAAAAGAAATTACTACCAACACAAAAGTCCTGTCGCACCGCGTAAACGGACAAATGACTGAAACCTTATTAAGCGATATTATTTATATCGAAAGCCTGGGCAATTACATGAAATTGTACAGCACCAAACTAAAATCACCGATCATCATTTACGGTTCGCTCTCAAGCATTGCCGCAGAAATTGACAGTACTAATTTTGTACAGGTGCATCGATCTTTTATTGTAAATAGCACCAAAATTACAGCCGTAACTTTTAAATCGCTTACGATGTTTAATGGCGAAATTATTCCTGTTGGAAGGAAATATCAGATTCTCCTTGATGGTTTTCTAAATAAGTAATAAAAAACTTACTTTAAAAAAAATAAAATAATTCTTCTAATGTTATATTTTTATTACTGCCTTTTTATTATAAATTTAGTTTGTGACTTTTAGAATCTTCTAGTTTTTCTCCTCTAAAATTATATTCACCTTTATGCTCACCTTTCCTGTTATGCAATTCAAAGGAAACTGTCTCTGTATCAATTGCCAAATATGCCGTTTGATTTAAAGCTTTGAAAACTATCCTATTGTTTTTTCGAGACAAATCAGATTTATACATCCATCCATTCATTTCTGCTATATACTTTCCTACAGTATTTGCTAAACTTACTCTTTGATTAGTATCAAGATTTTGACGCACTTTATCAAAATCAAGATCTAGTAAGTAGGATTTAACGCGATCTGTAAAACGAAGTGGATTTTGTAAAGCATCCCATCGACCTTTTAATATTGCTTGTTGATGTTGTTTTTCATTGAGAAAATCTACATGAACATCAAAATGGGCAATATCGCTTAAATTTAAAATTTTTTCCTTTGATATTATTTCATTAGCACTACAATCTAAAATGATCTTAATTACATCAATTTGATGCTGCTCAAAATCTTGATGTGTTTTAAAACTAATAACTGGTACTTCATAATTGTATGCCGCAGTTAAATAATCCGATGAAACATTATCCCATGCAATCCAATACAGTAATTCATTTTTAACTAATAAATCTTGACTGATTTTAAATTGGTTTGCCATTAAGCTTTTTATTCTTGTAAGTATTTTTTTTCCACTATCAAAAGTTTCAAGTTGATAGAAACTAGTTGAAAAAGATATATCTTTCGCAATTTCATTTCCTAAGTAATCAGGAGGAACAACTATTTTTTCAAAGGAATACAGCTGAACTCTTTCACAAACATCTATAAATCTTAAAAGAAACTTTTCTTGGTCACTTAAATTAAAATTTGGCTGGTAAGATAAATTATTCAAATATAAATCCATTATTCAACATCTTTTAGCAACTTAGTTAACATATTATCCCATTCGTCAAAGAATCCTTTAGGCCATCTTTCCAAGTTTCCTTCATCTTCTATCTGAAAAGATTGCTTTAACACGCCAGAATATTGATTTGTAAAGAAATGTATCTGAGTTTTGTTAGATTCTAATTTTTTCTGTTTTACTGCAACCCTTATTCCATTTAATAAATGATCACTATGTGTCTCTATAATAACTTGTACACCACTTTGAGCCGCCAAAGATAATAAATGTCCCATTCTTGACTGTCCTTTTGGATGAAGATGAGCTTCTGGATTTTCTACAATTAGCAGAGAATTTGGTTTAGCTGTTAAAACAGCCAATATCACAGGTAAGGCATAAGAAAAGCCAAAACCAATATTCATTGGATTAAATGTCTTTGTAGGTTGTTCTTTAAATGTATATTCTAGATTAATATTAGAGGCATTACTATCATCAATAGCGACTTTTGAACCTGGATATATAATCTCACTTAACCAATACGATAATAAATCATATACCTTCTTGCTTTGTCCAGTTTGTAAAATACTTTTTAACTGAACATCTTCCAGTTTACTAACAGTTTCTAGAATCCTATTAGCAACAAACTCACCACTATAACCAATCGGACTATGTGGACGAGTAACTGTCAATCGATCATAATTAGGTCTTGGACCAATACGCTCTGCATTTAAATATTGAAATGAATCAGCAAACAAAGTTGAAGAATAAATACTTTTCTCTACTGCCATAATTAAAGGCAATGTATTCGTTTTTCCCTCTGCCTTAACTCGCCATTCAGCTTCACCTGCAAAATCATCTACGATTGAAATCGAAACTTCTGTATTTTCAGCATCTGCATTGAGCATATCATCTGGGCTAATAAGATTCACTAGTTCTTTATCTTCTATAACCAATCTATCATTATTTTGCAATTCGCCCTTATCAAAACTCTGTCTTAAAACAATTAACGCTTGAATTACGGATGATTTTCCCATTCCATTGACACCAGTTAGAAGAGTCATTGGATATAATTCTATAAGTTCATCATTAAACTTTTTAAATTGAAATAACTTTAAATCAGTAAGCATTTATATTTTTTTTTATTATTCTTTCTATCTCTGAAAATCTGGTATAAACTGCTTTTTTACTTGATCTACCTGAGGAAATAGATTTATGAAATTCAGTATTTTGCAATAGCTGGATAAATTCGTTAATTAAACTAGATTTGTTATTTAAAATATTAACTATTGAATCACTACTATTTAATTTTGCCAAATTAACAGACCAAGCTTCAAAAAGTGCTATATTAATACTAGTGCTTTGTTTTTCTCCATTAACATTTAAGATGTAAAACGCTTTATCTTCAAAAATTTCTTTACATATATTCATACTTTCAAAAAAGCGAATTTTTATATCACCTAATTCTTCAGATAAATAGTTAATTTCCTCCATGGAATCATCAAGAAATTTCTCCAATGGTGGTTCATAATTATGTTTAAATCTATAAAATGCAAAAAAACGAAGAACAGCCTCTTTATCCTTCATCCGGTTAACAGATATTTTTCTATTTGTAGCTTCTAAAAAAATTGGTGCTTCGGATAATTCGTTTATAAATTCTGTTGGCAGCCCTCTATAATAAGCATTTCGAATCTCTTGTCTACTTAATGATGTTCCCCCAGTATTAATTCTTTGAAAAATATTGATTTTAACTCGATCTGGCGTACCCGGATTAATGATATATGCCTGAATAGTAGACTGTTCAATCATCCTGCGATATTTAAAAGGAAGATTTGAGAATCTAAAACCTTCAAAATCCTTTAAAAATTCTAAATTTTTCAATTCCCATTTATCTTCAACAATAAAAGAATATAAAGAAGTCAAACGATGTAATCCATCAATAATTTTCCAAGGATTCTCACTTCCATCAAAATAAAAGATAGGCAACGGAATTCTCATAATGAGAGATTCAATTAATCTACTTCTCTGCTTTATGTCCCAAGAACTACTTTTTCGTTGATAATCTTCTTTACGCCATAACTCAATCTCTTGATTCTGTATGTCGCTCAATATATGACCTATGGCAAAAGTTTGTTGCCTTATATCCACATCACTAGGATTATAAGGCAACTGTCTATCATTATAATGCCATTCTCTCATTTTATTCAAATAATTAATTATTTTATGATATTTGCTTTTTTTTACGCTCTCATAAATAAGTAATTTAAGTATGCAGCTATTTTACTTATCTATACAGTCTGTTTAAAAACTAATCTATCCTATGTTTTTCTCAGGTACCTAATATTTTTCAAAATTAATCTCATTTCTATATTTAGCCCTTTTATCAAGTCTAAACCAAAAGTGACTGATATTTTCTAACTAATTATTGTTTTCTTTTGCAATTAGATCTTGTGTAAAGATATTGTTTTTTAGTCAATGGTTAATTAAATTTATCACTCGAATAAAATTTCATTTTACAAAAAAAAACATTAATAAACACTTAAGAATAACGGATTACAAAGGCTACAATAACTCAATTTTGAACCAATATCTACAACAACAAAACAAAAAAGCTGCAAACTAAAAACTTGCAGCTTTTTTTTCACTTCAAACCTTAAACATAAAGTACAAATCCCCCATATCCTCAAAGTTAGTTTCCACATTGTGGTATAAATCTTGATATCGCTTAAAAAAGCCTATATCAAAGCCCTAAACTAAAAATTGCAATTCTTAGATCGCAATTATATTAGCTAAATCACTAATCGCTAACCTCAATAGACTCATGAAAAAACTACTACTTACCCTTACGTTATTATTCAGCTTCTCTGGTTTTGCACAAACCATCAACGGAATTCCTATTCAGGATTTGGATGTAGAATACCTTCAAATTATTGGAAGTTCAGTATATATGTCTTCTAAAGTTAAGGTTTCGATCGACATTGGACAAAGAACAAAACTGATGTCGAACAATAATGATACAGCCCGTTTAAAAGATAAAAACGGAGAAGTTTTGGTATTTAATTCTATTATCGATGCTTTAAACTTTATGGCGGGGTACGGATACGAATTTATACATTCGAATATTGTAGCCGAGGGAAGAGAAAACGTTTCTTATTATTTGATGAAGAAAAAAGCTAAATAGCTCTACGCAAACAATAGCCGGATTGTAATTATAAGTGTTCGAAACTTTTTAAAAATGGGCTGAAAGCCCTAAAAAGCAACAGCGTAGTGCAACGCACTACGAATTAAATCAAAAGTGGAAATTGCCCTGAAAGGGCATAAGAAAATGGAGAAGACAGATTCAAAGAAAAAGGTGTTTTGCAGGAAAACATCAGATAAAATATTTAGACATACTTTTTGAAATTGGGCTTCCTGCCCTTACAGGGTTTATAATTATAATCGTTTTTCATTCATAGCGCTTCGCACTATGCTATTACTAAGGCTCTTTCAGAGCAACAGGTTTCGAACAATTATAATTACAAATCCGCGCTGTTGTTGCTTTAAAATATATAAAGCAAAATAAATCTATATTTAAGTCTCATAGCAATAAAAATACACGGCAAAAAAATCCCATTCTAAAAATCAACAATTCTGTTTTACTCATAAAAAACGCCTAATTCTAAGGAGTCATAAATCGTTTCCTTAAAAAAATGCTTTCCTGAACCAATTTTTCTTACATAAATAATTATATTCGCGACGCCACTAATCGCTAAATAATTATAGAAAAAATGACCATTTTTAATTTCCTATTTAGAAAATCAAGTATAGAATGTCCAAGATGCCAGGGAAAAGCTTTTGTGGATTGGGAAGACATACGACGCCTGAACAAAGAATTAAAATGGACCCCTGCCCCCTGCGCCTATTGCTACGGATCAGGAAAAGTGGACAAAGAAATGCTCGAAAAAGTTCCTGTAGACTACACATATCTTACTATAGATTTAACGGAATCTGAAATGGAAAAAATAAAAGAAGGTGACGAAGCAACGCTGGAAAAAGCAAAAACACGGGAAATTTTTTTAGACAATCTCATAAAATATGCTGAACATCATTACTTAAACAATCAAATGGGTGCCGAAAGCATCGCCGATTTATATCTAAAAACGGAAGATGAAGACGCCATATTTTCGGTAGAAAGAAAATACCTGATACAATACGTCGAAAAAATAATTGAACTAAAAAGATCTGAACTCAATTAACCCCAAAAACCTCATCCTTCAGCAACACAACCGAATCCTAAAACTTAGTCTTAGTATCTTCACAGCAAAACACCCCAAAAAAGAAAACCTTCGTGCCTTAGCCCCTTCGTAGCGACCCTCATCCCCACAAAAAAACTTCGTGCCTTAGCGCCTTCGTGGCAAACAATAAAAAACAGGTATAAATACGTATTGCCACAACTATATTTAGTGGTAAAATTGCGGTAAATAATTTTTACCCAAGATTTATCATTTTACCGAAAGGAAAATAGTAAATGCTGTCACTTTTTTTTGGAACAATAAAAGTGGGATTTCTAATCGACGCCAACGATTAAAAGTCTCACTTTTTTTATATTATTATTTCAGTAAAAATTTTAGAAACACACAACGGATCAACGCTAAATGTTGTGGAGCACCTTACAAATACTGACTGTTTTTTACCGCAGAGAAACAAAGATTTTATCTCATAATGTCTTAACACAGAGTTCGCAAAGCTAAATCAATATACAGCTTTGCGAACTTTGCCTTTTATAAAAAGCTAAGAGTATAAAAACTTAGCGATCTTTGCGGTAATTTTTTTGCTTCAGAGGTTTTAGGATTGACGTATCAACACTGAATGTTGTGGAGAAACATTAAAAATTTTATATTCCCTAATTATTTTTTAACGCAGAGAACGCAATCCCGATAGCTATTGGGATTCGCAAAGTTCACTAAGATTTAAGTAGTGTTTGCATAATCAAAATCCACAAAGCTTTGTGAACTTTGTGTTTTTTCTAAACTTAGTATATTTAAAAAACTTTGCATTCTCCGTGGTAATTTTTTCTATACCCACAGGTTTTCGTGTTGATCCCTCACAACCTCAGTTGCTTACATCTTAAAATTGCGAATTAACCCTAATCGAAGCCTTTACCAAAGCCAGTGCCTTGATACTGCTTAGAGGAAATTCTATAGTTTGATGATCCGGATTTTGTGCCACTAACTGCACAAATGATTCCTGCTCTGATTGTTTTAAAAAACGCGTAAAAAAGAATTCATTGCCATCATTGTTGACATAAACAAGGTACATTTCGCCCCAAATGATATTCTTTTCATGATTATAAACCTTTTTATAAATAACAATATCGCCACTCTTTAGCAAAGGCGACATACTATCGCCAGTAACGTATAAAGCACCGTCGCAATCAGAAATTTTAGGTATAGAGATCGTATCTACAGGAGTTTGATATTCGTTATTGCCAAACAAATCGATGATTCCGGAAGTGGTTTGAATACTATAAAGTGAAATATTCTGGTTTTTAGGCTCTTTTTCAGTTTTTTTATAGGCTGCATTCTTTTCCTGTAAAATATCAAATTTGAGCATATCTCCCTCACCCGTCAAAAGCCATTCGATATTAATATCAGGATACTTGCTTAAGATATTTTCTAACTTATCAAGACCTATGGTTTTATTGTTTTTGAGTTGACTCGCAAAGGAACCGTTAGACATGCCAACCGCTTTTTCCAAAGTACTAACCTTAATTCCTTTATAATCAAGATAGTGTTTAATTCTTTGTATAGTATTTTCCGCCATAAAGTATAATTTTTAGAAAAAATCTTACATTTATTAGTTAATTAAGAAATATCCTACTATATTTGTCCCGCAATAAGAAACAAATTAAGCAATGGACAAACGTACGAAAAAAAATACAAAATATACTTACGATCCTAGCCTGATTAAGGCTCTGGTGGAAAAACACGGCTATACTCCTTCTTATATTCGTAAATGTTTAAACGCTAATTCTAACAGTATTACTGGTGATGCGATAAAGGCGGATTACAAAGAATTAGAAAAAAAACTAAAAGACATGCTGCTGATTTTTAATAACAAATAACACTATTATTTCCTCAGTACATAAAAAATGTAGTCAAAAGTCTAGCTGATTATTTATAATTTAAAGTATTCTCTAACCATCGTTTATTCACCGCAAAAAAGGCATGCAATTTGTTTCCCCAATCAATACGCTGCCTGCGGTGGTTCTTTAAAAATAAAACTTTAAAAAAACTTTTCATTTATAAGCCAAAATCCTTTAACCTTGAAGAAATGAACACAAATTCATCCTTTTTTGTTTATGCACTCCCAAAATCAAATTCGCTCGGACATTATGTAAAAGATAAAGACATATCCCGCGGGCTTAAAAAAGTAATTGATACTTTCGAAAAAAACTTTGCAGGATATCAGTCCGGAAATATACAGGTCGAAATTTTCTATAAAAAAGATAATGAGCAAGAGTTGGTACTCGCACAGCAAACCATTTCGAAAGTAAATAATTTTCTGGGATTGCCTGTACATGAATGGGAAAACCAAGGCAATGAATACCTTAAAACGTCGATACGCTGGGAAAACTCTTCTAAAAGCATTTTAGACATTTTAGAATATCTCACAGCACATAAAAATGAACTTCTGCCCGTATCCCATTTTACCGTATTACAATTTTATCATTACGGCACAAAAATAACAGAGAATGCGCAAATAACTTATATCGTTGATTCCGCGAAATTATTTATTGATCTTTATATGATCCTGCCCTACACTGAAAACGAAGAAAAGGCGTATCAAATTATAACCCGTTTGTATAAAGAACTTCCTTTTAAGCTAAATCCTAAAAATTTCAGACGTCTTGGTCCTAAAAATAACAGGCGTGCGTTATGGAAACTTGATGATGAAACACAACAGCTTCTCGAATCGCATTTGATTTAGAATATACAGAAACATCGATTTAACTATTTTTCATGATGTAAATCAAGATCTCATCTTCTAACTCTTTAGATAAGTTTTCGTGTTGGAGTTGATGCTGAAAATCCCTTTCGATCTTTTTCCTGAATTTTTCGGCATTTATTTTACTAATGCAATAATCATCACAAATCATTTTGAATCGGTCGTCTACCAAATACATGATCTTAATAGATTCTATATATTCGGCAAATTTTGCGTTGTACAATTCGTTTGGGAGGGACATAGAATGATTTTTTTTTAAATTAAGTAAACCATAAAGCAAAATAAAAAACTACAGGTATAAGCTACTATAATGATAGCTAACAAATAATCTGAGAATCCTTAAAAGTTACGTTTTTCTTTTGTTTTTAATACATTACGTTGCGATCGGTATTATTATAGATCATTCTATTTTTTATAAATCCTTGTTCTTTATAAATCTTAGCAGTATTAAAAGTCTTATAAAATTATAAGGATAAAAAGACATAAATCATTTTTTAGAAACAAACTATGTTTCAAATTATAAAATGAAACAAGCTTTGATTATGCACCAAAAGTAAATGCAATGATATTGGGATAATTGCAATAAATTCCAAAAGATAAAAATTCCAAATTCCAACCTTTGAACCTTTGTCCCTTTGAACCTCTAATCAAGCTATATTCCCAAGTCCGTTCGGAAGTGGTCTGTAGGCGTAATAATGCAAAACTTCTTCGATTGCTATTTTGAGTGCCTCGTTTATGGGTACTAAAATAACGCCCATTCTAAGGTCTATCTGTTTCAATCGCATATAATAATCCGTAAAAATGGGGACATATTTACCGTTGTTAATGGCTTCTTCGGCTGCGACGAAATTTTCCTTTTGTTCTTCTTTGATGATTTTGCAGGTGGCAAGACGTAGTTTTCCGTATTTATCAGTGTTGGCGGCATAGCCAAAAAGTCGGCATATTAACCCGCGGTACCGATAATTACTGCAATTGCCTTTATGTTCTAAAACAGAAAGCGGACGGTATATCAAACAATTGTGAGTAGAAGTCTGATTCAATAGTGCTAAGGTTTCCTCGGCTTTGCCATTCAAAAACAAATGGAATGCCCAAGGCAAAAACTCCAAAGGCGAAGCATCGATGTTGGGGGTCGTACAACATTTGCCACAGCCTGCATTGCAATACAAATGAGTTTCTGACTGAAAAGAAGTAATTTCAACTTCAAGACGGTCAAATAATGCTTCAACCTGTCTAACCTTATCTTCTATTCCCATCCTTTTTTTGGTAAGGTAGGTTAATAGAAATGGCTCGAGCTACAATGATGATAGTATTGGGAAAAGAAATTCCAATTAAAAAATTCCAAAAAGGAAAAAAATAAATTCCAATCCAAAATCTTCAAAATAAATTCCAAATTCCACAGTTTGCCTTCTTTAACTTTCTAAAAAAACCTTAGAAACTTAATCTTTGTAGAGTTTCTTGCGAGGATTTCTCCTCCGTCGAAATGACAAGATTGTGTTTAAACTTTGCGTCTTAGCGCCTTTGCGCGATTAATTTTATTCTCTAAAAAACTTATCTCTTTGAACCTTTGTCTCTCTGAAACTTAAAAAAAGCCTTTGCTCCTCTGTCCCTTTCCTAAAAACCTTAGCAACTTAGTATCTTAGCATCTTAGTATCTTTCCTAAAAACCTTAACAACTTAGTCTCTTAGCATCTTAGTATCTTTTCTAAAAAAACCAATTGCTCCGGAAGACCATAGCGCCCATAAAATCAATACCGGCTGAAAAAATAATCTGGTCAATCGCGCCTGATCTGTGTTCATTCCAAGAGCATCTATTCCGTTTAGATATTGCGCAATATTTCCGGGAAAAACCATTACATAAAAAATAGCCAGAAAAATTCCGATTTTTACTTTGTGACTGGTCATAAATACCACCGCAAGTCCAATAGCCATTTCTACAATTCCGGAAAGTATTACCACAAGATCTTTATCAAGCGGAACCCAATTAGGAACCTGCGCCTGAAAATCGGTACGCTGAAAAGTAAAATGCCCAATAGCGGCCATGATCATGAAAATTCCCAAAAGTATTCTAAAAAAATTTTGAGTTTTGGTAGTCTGTATATTTTCCATATTAAGATGTTTATTAGCTTAAAGTTTTAATTTCCTATTTCAAAATCTAAATTTGATTTCAAAGCGAAGTCTTTCAAATTTACGATAATCTGTAGTACGTTATTTGCAAAATTCTGCCGGAATTGTTGTGTGATATCCATGTCATTACCGCCATTCAACCTTTAAAAGAAAATAATAAAACTTTAATACAAAATCCGTTCAGAAATCAAATTTCCGATGGTACTTTTGCGTTTTAGAAATACCACTCAATTTAAGTCCTAAAATGTATGAAGCGAGAACATTATATTCCCTTTAATAAGGAATTCTTACTCGAACAACAAATCGTTGCTTTCTCTGATGATCAAAAAAAGGTCGAAGATTTCAAAAAATTATTTGATATCATCGAGCACTATTTTCATTACGAAGCCTTTAACCTGAACCGAAACCTAAAGCAAAACTACGCCTTATTCGATCCGGATTTAAGCCTCAAAGAACGTCAGGCATTTTTAGGCAAAAGTGATTTTTCTGTTTTCAAACAAACCCTTCTAAAAGTTTTAGATCAGGGCAATTATCGCCGTGTAGATCAGGAAACTTTGGACAAATCCTTTGAAGATTCGGATTTAATTGGCTTGAATCTTTCGATAGATTTTAACGCTTTCAAAGATTACGAATTGTACGTTCGCGGTCACCATCAGGCAAAAGAAAAAGTAAAGAAATACATTTTCTGGAAAAAAGAAATCGAAATCGAATATTACGATCGTGTTCTGATTTACCTTAATTATAACGAAAAAGAATATTTAAGCGAAAACAAAGTCAAATTAGGAAAAATGCCTATTGATCCGGGAACAATCGCTTTAAAAATCTTTAAGCGTGTTCCTAAAAACGATCTTGAAACCATTTTCCCCAATGCTATCCCAAGAATGTCTACCAGAGACAAATTATTCTTTTGGGTTCCTGGTATTGGCGGCGGAATTTCGTTATTAAGTACCACTGTAATTCCGGCCTTAATTGGTATGTATGCAGCGTATCAATCCGGCGAAACGATCGATTTACTCAACAGCAAAGCCTCGCTAAATCAGGGGTTAATTGCCCTTGGCGTTTTGTCGTTGTATTTATTTCGCCAATACAGCAATTTTGTAAACAAGAAAATCAAATATTCTAAAATACTTTCAGACAGTCTTTATTTTAAAAATCTCGGAAACAACAGCGGCGCCTTTTATTCGCTATTAAATTCATCCGAAGAAGAAGTTCTTAAAGAAACCATTCTCGCTTATACTTTTCTATATCAAAGCGAGAAACCTTTAACCGCCGAAGAACTCGACAACCAAATAGAATCCTGGTTCTCGACAAAACTCAACACCGATCTTGATTTTAATGTAAAAGATGCTTTATCGAAACTAAAAAACATTGGCCTTGGCATAGAAACCAACGGAAAATGGCACGTGATTCCGCTAGACAAAGCCCTTATTACGATCGATGAATTGTGGGATAATGTTTTTGAATATGCAAATTCGTCTGTAAATATTTAGGAGCTGTTTCCTGCTATACGTTCCAATCTTTTGTGTCCGCCGCGGCGGACACAAAAGGATTTTCACTTCTATCAGGGCTAGGGCACTCGTTTTCATGATAAATTCCCGCAATCTTGTCATCCTGAGGCACGAAGGATCACACTAGCAATTCCGCAAAGTAATTCCGCAATCTTTGTCGAGTTTCTGGACGGAGTCTCTTGTGTGATCCTTCGTGCCTCAGGATGACAAAAACAAAAAACCTGTGTAAATCCGTGTTTTTGCGAAGCAAATTCGTGTCATCCGCGTGCTATGACAAAGATTGTCGAGCTACTCGCGCGATCCTTCCTGCGTCAAGGACGAACAAAACAAAAAATCTGTGTAAATCCGTGTTTTTGCGAAGCAAATCCGTGTCATCCGCGTGCTATGACAAAGATTGTCGAGCTTCTTGTTTGATCCTTGCTGCGTTAGTGAACTTCGTTGGAAATGGATAGCGGGATTAGCTCCTGAAAATTCACGAATAATGGTTTTATTATTTTTAAGTCAAATTCATAAATCGATCAACGAAAAAGAAATTTGATTAGATTTACGCAACTAACCTCAAAACCAAAACCATGAGAACATTACAACAATGGTTTGATGAATATGCCGTAAGTCATCAAAATCCAAAAAACAAGGCAATACATTATATATGTGTTCCTGCAATTTACTTTTCTATAGTAGGATTATTAATGAGTATTCCGAGTGGTTTTATTGCCAATACCTTAAAACTAAATGCACCCATTATCGAAAATTGGGCCGTTGTAGTACTTATTTTTGTGCTCATTTTCTATATTCGTTTATCGGTTTCTATGGCTTTTAAGATTGCAATTTTATCAGCAATATGTTTGGTTGTAAATTATTATATCGGTCAATTTGTTCCTTTATGGATTTTCTCTATAGGCGTTTTTGTGATCGCCTGGATTGGTCAATTCTACGGACATAATATCGAGGGCAAAAAACCATCATTCTTAAAAGACCTTCAGTTTCTGATGATTGGGCCGGCTTGGGTGGTAGAGAATTTGTTTTCTAAGAAAGTAAATCAATAATGACAAAATCAATAGTTCTCCTTTTATTATTTTCGATAGTAAGCTGTTCTCAAAAAAGCAAAGAACAAAGCATTTCTCTCCCTAAAAAAGTCACCGCAAAAAAAGAAGTCATTAAACCTGAAACTAAAATAGATACCACCAAAACTGTTTTAGACGAAACGTTTACAGATAGCACTCAGGTTGGCATTAAAGGAAAATTTAAATTAACCGTCAACCAATTTCGATCTGATGACAGCACCTATGTTGAAATTCATCTTTTTGAAAAACGAAACAACAAATGGTCGATCAAACAAAAACTGGAATACCTGAAAGATGGCATAACAAATTGTGATGCCGAACTTACAGATTTCAATAACGACGGATTCAACGACCTTACTTTTCAATCTTCGGTTGCGGCAAGAGGCGCGAATGAAATAAGAAAACTACTCATTTTTGATCCGTCAAAAAAGGAATTCGTATTAATGAAAAACTCCGATCATTATCCTAACTTAGAATATAACCAACTTTTAAATTGTGTTGATGCCTGGCTGGTGTATGGAGGAAGTTCAACCGTGTTTTTAAAAATAGAAAAAGATAGCTTAAGAGAGTTTGCCGGGGTTTCACTAGACAATAATGATAGAGAAATTTATATCATTGACAAAAAAGGAAAACGTAAAACCTTAAAAAAAGAATTTGTAAAAGATTTAGAAGTTTATACAAGATATAAAAACTACAATCCTTTGACTGAGTAGTGATTTAGAATAAGGTTCTAATAACGAGCACTTCGACTTCGCTCAGTCTGACAATATTTGCAATGATTTTTTTACCCAATCTTGTCATTTCGACGGAGGAGAAATCTCCGTAAGTAACTCCTCAACGTAAATCCAATCTATGTCGAGCTCCTCGCGAGGATTTCTCCTCCGTCGAAATGACAATCATTATGGTTATTTTGTGTAAAATTAAAGTTCTTACAACTGAAGGTAAATCTGCGCAACGAGCACTTCGACTTCGCTCAGTCTGACAATATTTGCAATGATTTTTACGCAATATTGTGTTTAAACTTTGCGTCTTAGCGCCTTTGCGAGATTAAATTTACTTTTCTAAAAAAGCTTCACTAAATGGCATTGCCCAAACTTAGGGTGCGGGATTAGCTTCTTAAAAAATACTTTTATCATAAAAATCGCAACGACAAAACATACTTTTTATCTTTTAAATTCCTTTACAATTTTCCATTAACTTTATCATTATCAAACCAATACATCAACAACATGAAAATTGATATCACTAATGAAATTAAAATTGAGAGTTATGATGTTTTCACCTACAGAAGAATCAGACGTGCCATTGGTTATCTGGCGATAAGTCTTCCGATACTTTTAGTCGGTTTTTCTTTGATTTCTTACTTTCAAACCGATATTCAGCATTCTATCAGTCATTATTATTATACTCATTTACGAGAGTTTTTTACAGGAACTTTATGCGCTGTTGGTTTATTTTTAATTCGGTATAAAGGTCATGGAAATGTTTCGATCTGGAAAAACGATAATTTACTCACCAATATTGCCGGAATCATGGCTTTGGGCGTTGCTTTTTTTCCTACTAACCCCGACAAAAATAAAATAGACCCCAAGATTTACACGCTCATTTCTTCTAATCAGGAATGGCTCGGCTGGCTTCATTATGGTTTTGCTGCTATCCTATTTCTGATAATGGCTTTACTGGCTATTAATGTTTTTACGATAGGACAAAAAAACGAAACCAGAACTCCAAAAAGCATCTTAAACGAAAATAATATTTACAGAACTTGTGGTTATTCAATTATCCTATTTGTTGTTTTGGTGCCCATATCAGAGAAACTAGAGCGATTTGAATATTCGACTTTGGTTCTCGAAGCATTGTCTCTTTTTGCTTTCGGGATTGCCTGGCTAATAAAAGGGCGTGCATTAGGAGATAGTGGTATAAAAGGTAAAATGCTTTATCAGGAAGAGAATGCCATTGATACTGAAAAAATATTGGAAGAATAAGTCGTAGGCAATGAATTAAAAAGCAGATCTTTTTATGTATTAATCAGATTTCATTTGCTTGACAAAAATATCTTAACTTTGGTCTGTCAGTATAATACTGTTTTATCACAAATAACCAGTCCAGATGTTACGACCTTGGCCCTTAGAAATCCAGTTAGACAAAAAATCGAATACGGCACTTTATCTGCAAATTGCCGATGCTATAATCAATGCTATAAAATCAGGTAAATTATCCAATGGAAATGCCTTGCCCGGAAGCAGGCAATTAGCAGGTTTACTTCATGTAAACCGCAATACCGTAATTGAAGCCCTCGATGTATTGATCGCCGAAGGCTGGCTGATTACAATGGACAGAAAAGGAACCTTTGTGGCTGATGTATTACCCGAAATTGGCCTTGAAAAAAAACAGCAACAAAAAGCGAATACTAATGAAGATGAGATAAAACCACATCTTGTTTTTGATGATGGTCTGCCCGACAGCCGCCTTGCTCCTATGACAGATTTGGCCCGTGCTTACAGAGAAATATTTAACAGGAAATCGCGTTGGCAAATTATGGGCTACAGTAATGAATTTGGGAATACTGAGTTCAGAAAAGCAATTGCCCAAATGCTGAATTTTAAAAGAGGAATGAATGTTTCGCCCGATCAAATTTGCATTACGCGCGGCAGCCAAATGGCGATGTACCTTGCTGCGCATTCTTTATTCTCGAAAGAAGATTATGTTATGATCGAAAATCCGGGGTATCAGCCGGCTTGGAAAGCGTTTGAAAATGCCGGTGCAGCTTTGCTCCCGGTAAGCATAAATGTTGACGGTTTGAATTTAGATGAAGTCGAAGAATACCTCAAAAAATACAATTCAATAAAAGCCATATATGTTACGCCACATCACCAGTTTCCGACTACGGTAACTATGAGCCTTAAAAAAAGATTAAAGCTTATCGAATTATCCAATCAATACGGTTTTACCATTATTGAAGACGATTATGATCATGAATTTCATTTTGGTCAGCGTCCTATTTTACCCATTTCGAGTTACGAAAGTGCCCGAAACTTTATTTATATTGGCACTTTAAGTAAAATTGTGGCTCCGGCATTGCGTATTGGTTACCTTGTAAGTACTATTGAAAGGATTGAGAAAGTAGGCGAGCATCGAAAAATAATCGATGTGCAAGGCGATAATATCATGGAAGAAGCGGTATTGCATCTTATCAATGAAGGCATCATCAAAAGGCATCTCAAAAAAACCAACCTGATTTATAAAGCAAAAAGAGATTATTTTGAAAGTCTCTGTCAGCAACATCTCAAAGACAAAATTACGTTCTCTAAACCAGAAGGAGGTTTGGCCTTTTGGATTGTTCCAAAATCAGAAATTGACATCGCATTTGTCTGCCAGCAATTATTAGCTAAAGGCATTAAGATTATGAATCCTGAGAATTTTAGTTTTACAAATTCTGCCTCCGGATTTAGATTGGGTTATGCATCGCTGACAGAGCAACAAATGGAACAGGGAATTATAGCCCTTTCAGAATACCTATAAAAAAACTGAAAGCTAAAATACTTTCAGTCTATAAATTCTTCGATTCTATTTTGGGAGAATAATTAATTGCAATTTTCCATTTCGATAATAGAAAAACCATTTTCAAGAATTTGGTTTTCTACTTCTTGAGGAGCTTTATCAATATGACAAAACCTGCATTCTTTTGAAGTTAAAGGCTGACCTTCTTGCGAAACGGTTTTTAAATAACTTTTACCAAATTCAAAAATCTCATTTTCATCATTTGTATTCTCGTCTACCAGAATATCAAAATGCATAATTTTTCCGTCTTTTCGGGTTACATAAGTATCCCATACTGCTACTTTCATATTATATACTATTAAATAATTGATGTTTTTTAATAGAACAAATTTACGCTGGTTATCTAGCAGCGACATAATCCAGTTTTTTCATTTATTACACATTACTGGTCTGGTTGTAATTTAAAAAACAAAGCAAAAACTGGACTACTTTAAATACCAAAAACTGGATCGCAGCTTTCGGCCATACAAGTCTTAATTTTGCCACATGAAAGAGATGATACTATCCAATTTAAAAGAGGTTCACGATCGAATAGAAGCTGCCTGTAAACTTTCGGGAAGGAATCCGTTAGAGGTACAATTGTTATTGGCGACTAAAACAGTTCCTGCTGATAAAATCAGGATTGCGATCGAGGCCGGTGAAACCTTAATTGGCGAAAACAAAATGCAGGAATTACGGGATAAAGATCCAGGATTAAAATCATTAAATATAGAACGTCATTTTATTGGTCATCTTCAAACCAATAAAATAAAAGATGTACTGAAATATGTTTCATGCATACAGTCTCTTGACCGATTGAGTCTTGCACAGGAACTCGACAAACAATTGCAAAAGGAAGGAAGAAATCTGGATGTTTTTATACAAGTGAATACTTCATTCGAAGAAAGCAAATTTGGACTTAAACCTGATGAAGTCATCTCTTTTATTCGTGAAATAAAACAATACGAAACTTTAAAAATAAAAGGCCTGATGACGATTGGTTTATTAGATGTCGAAAAAGAAAAAATGCAGCCTTCTTTACGATTACTGCGAGAAATCAGGGATGAAATTTATGAGGCAAAAACAGAAGGAATAAGCGAATTAAAACTTTCTATGGGAATGTCTCAGGATCTGGAACTGGCTATTGCCGAAGGATCTAATATAGTGAGAATTGGGACTTCGATCTTTGGAAACCGATTTTTGGGAAAAGAAATATGGAATGAAAATATTGCAGAATAAAATCTAATTTTGCATCAAATAAAAATTCAGATGAATCTATACGAACTTACCGTAAACGATACCGAAAAAATAGCTTTAGCCGATTTACTTTTTAGTGAAGAAAACAAAACTGCATTAAATCAAACCATCAAAGAGCATCAATATCTCGAAGAATTAAAAAAGTACAATCTTAAAGTAGATAACAAAATATTACTTCACGGTCATTCCGGCTGCGGTAAAACGACAACGGCAAAAGCGATTGCAACTGCTTTGAACAAAAATATTGTAATCATCAATTTGAGTACGTTAATCAATGCCCGAATTGGTGAAACTTCAAAAAATGTAAAAGCGATATTCGATAAAGCAATTAGAGAAAAGGCCGTATTATTTTTAGACGAATTCGACCAGATTGGTAAAAGCCGTGACAGCGATGACAAGGACGTTGGTGAAATGAGACGCCTGGTGAACACGATCATCCAATTGATTGATTATTTCCCAACAGATAGTTTACTTATTTGTGCTACCAATCATTACCATACTATTGACACCGCTTTATTGCGACGATTTCAATTGCGTTTACAATTCGAAATGCCAAGCGAAAGCGAATTAGATCTCTATTACGATAAATTACTAAACAACTTCCCTACCCATTTACAAGATATTCCGCGTAAGTATGCTATTTCTTATGCCGAAGCCAAAGATTATGTTCATACGACAATGAAAAAGCAAATTATTGCAGAATTGGAAGTTCAGAAGTTGTTGTAATTTTTCAATACAACCCAGCTCTTTTTTTTAATCCACTTTATGGGTTTGCTTTGCTCTACACATAAATTCAAATATTTTACCTAAAAAATAAAGCTTTTAGAAAAGAAGAGGCTTAATAACAATTTACCAATCGATTATTCTTAAATAATAGGCTTGAATTTCTTTTGTTATCGTTTCCAAAATTTATTGCCAACTATAAATACAAATTCCTAATTGCACAATATGCAATTGTAGTATTTATATGTATTTTCTTAATTTTAACTAAATGCATTTGGTATTTTTTAGTATATTTTTCTTACATTTACGAATTGTCGTTTTATAACGTAGCGTAGCACTAAACGACTAAATTCTAAAATATTTGAACTATGGAAAAAAAATTACTTATTCGCCTATTATTAGTTTTTATCACTTTCCCTCTCTTTGCTCAACAAACCAATAGCAACATCCCTGTGTCGGATATAGAATACCAGGCTCTGGTCGATTTTTACAAAGCCATGGGAGAATCTAACTGGAGTAATAAATGGAACACCAGAGAAAATAACCTTCATGAAGTTCCATGGTATGGGGTGACTACCGAAAACGGACATGTAACAGCAATTAATCTTTATTATACTGCCAACGTCGCAGGAGCTATTCCCTCTTCTTTTGCAAACCTAAAATATTTAAAAGCACTTTCTTTAAATGGAGAAAACTCTACAAAAGATTTAAGCAATACAGACTTAGGTGTTTTATCTGAACTTGAGAGTCTGGAAAACCTGGACTTAAAAAACAGTAAGATAAAAGGTGTGATACCCGCATCCTGGAACAAATTAAAAAAGTTAAAAACATTATATCTTAGTTATAATGCCATTACAGCTCTGCCGGAAGAAATAGGAGAACTTGAAAACATTACTATTTTATATGCAGACAACAATCAAATAAAAAAACTGCCTGAATCTATAGGAAATCTATCAAAATTGGTAACATTAGACTTGTCTTACAACCAAATTGAGGGAGCAATACCTAAAAGTTTTGAGCAATTAAATACATTGACTTCACTACAGCTTTTTAAAAACAAAATCTCTGATACAAAAGCTTTTTTAAAAAGCAGCGTATATTTAAGAGTTGATTATCAAGATCTGAATATCGATGAACTTTTATACAAAGGTGTGGATGTAAAGATTAATACACTTCCTAACATTTTATATTACAGCAGATCTAAAAATGATTTTTCATCCAAAAACCAATTTTCGCTGTATGTAAGAGGCAGTCAGGCAGGAACTAATTTGACCGTCGCTCAGGATGGCAGTCTAACGCTACCATCTTCTTTCTTAGCGACTCTAAAAACCGGTGATCAGGTTTATTTGTACCAAAGAAGCGGTGACAGTAATTATTCGACTATTACTTTTACTACCGTAAAAGTAAATCAGCCAAAAGTACCAGATGCAGAATATCAGGCGTTGGTTGATTTTAATAAAGCTATGAATGGCAGTAATTGGAGTGCCAAATGGAATACTACCGAAAATAATCTGCACGAAGGAGCATGGAATGGCATAAGCATCGAAAATGGTCATATTACAGGAATTAACCTCAACAATACCAGCTATATTTCCGGAGCAATACCAGCGTCTTTCGCAAATCTAAAATACCTAAAAAGTTTTACCATATATGGAGGGAATTATAGTAAAGATTTAAGCAATACTGATTTAGGAGTCTTATCTGAATTGGAAAATTTAGAGAGTTTAGATTTAAGGTATTGTAAGCTAAAAGGAAGTTTGCCCGCATCCTGGAGTAAGCTAAAAAAGTTAAAAACATTATATCTTAGTTATAATGCCATTACAGCTCTGCCGGAAGAAATAGGAGAACTTGAAAACATTGATACTTTATATGCAGACAACAATCAAATAAAAAAACTACCTGAATCTATAGGAAACCTATCAAAATTGGTAACATTAGACTTGTCCTATAACCAAATTGAAACCTCTATACCTAAAAACTTAGAACAATTAAATGTACTGACATCATTACAATTATACAAAAACAAAATCCCTGATACAAAGGCCTTTTTAAACAGTAGAGTATATTTAAGAGTTGATTATCAAGACCTAGATATTGATGAACTTGTATACAGAGGTGAAGATGTAAAAATTAATACACTCCCAAACATTGTATATTACAGCAGATCTAAGAATGATTTTTCAGTCAAAAACCAATTTGCAGTATACCTAAGAGGAAGCATAGTAGGAACCAACCTAACTGTTGCTCAGGATGGCAGTCTAACCATACCATCGTCTTATTTTGCATCTTTAAAAACGGGTGATCAGGTTTATTTGTACCAAAGAAGCGGTGATAGTAATTATTCGACTATTACTTTTACTACCGTAAAAGTAAATCAGCCAAAAGTACCAGATGCAGAATATCAGGCACTGGTTGATTTTAATACGGCTATGAATGGCAGTAATTGGAGTGCCAAATGGAATACTGCCGAAAACAATCTGCATGAAGGAGCATGGAATGGGGTAAGCATTGAAAATGGCCATATCACTGGAATTAACCTTAACAATACTAACTATATTACCGGAGCAATACCGGCTTCTTTTGGGAATTTAAAATACCTGAAAAACCTTTCTTTATATGGAGGAGGCTACAGTAAAGATTTAAGCAGTACTGATTTAGGAGTGCTATCTCAATTGGAAAATTTAGAAAGTTTAGATCTTAGGTATTGCAAGATAAAAGGAGCTTTGCCTACATCCTGGAAAAAACTAAAAAAACTAAAAACGCTATATATTAACAACAATACAATCAATTCTTTACCAGAAGATTTTGGAGAAATAGAAAATTTAGTAACATTGGATTTATCCTATAACCAAATAAAGACAGTACCTGCATCAATAGGAAGTTTATCTAATCTTGAAACCTTGTATTTGGGCAATAACCAAATAGAAAGTTTGCTCAAAGAATTTGAGAATCTTGGCAATTTAAAAACATTAGGTCTATCATACAACAAAGTGTCAGACATTAAAGGACTGCTTAAAAGTCAGGTAAGTATTGAATTAAACACTCAAACTCTAACTCTTGAAAATTTTCTTTATGAAGGAGCTGATGTAAAAATAACCAATCTGCCAAACTCCGTTATTTACAACAGAACAAAAAACGATTTCTCTGGCAAACCTCAGTTTATAGTATACATCCGTTCAAGTGCAGTTGGAAGTACTTTAACTGCTGATGAGGACGGAAATTTAACTATTCCAGCTTCTTATCTTACTACATTAAAAACAGGAGATCAGATCTATTTATACCAACAATATCAAAGTACTTCGCAAAGTACTTATTACAGTAAAATTTATTTTACCACCGTAAAAGTTGATCAGCCAAAAGTACCAGATGCAGAATATCAGGCTCTGGTTGATTTTAATACAGTTATGAATGGCAATAATTGGAGTACTAAATGGAATATTGCAGAAAACAATCTGCATGAAGGAGCATGGAATGGCATAAGCATAGAAAATGGTCATATTACAGGAATAAACCTTAACAATACCAGCTATATTACCGGAGCAATACCGGCTTCCTTTGGGAATTTAAAATACCTAAAAAGCCTTTCCCTATATGGAGGAGGCTACAGTAAAGATTTAAGCAGTACCGATTTAGGAGTGCTATCTCAATTGGAAAATTTAGAAAATTTAGATCTAAGGTATTGCAAGATAAAAGGAAGTCTGCCGGCATCCTGGAGCAAACTAAAAAAATTAAAAACATTATATGTTAGCAATAATGCTGTCTCTTCTTTACCAGAGGAATTTGGAGAAATAGAAAATATCGTAACACTGGATTTATCCTATAACCAAATAAAGACAGTACCTGCATCAATAGGAAATTTATCTAATCTTGAAACCTTGTATTTGGGCAATAATCAACTAGAAGTTTTGCTCAAAGAATTTGAGAATCTTGGCAATTTAAAAACATTAGGTTTATCATACAACAAAGTGTCAGACATTAAAGGTCTGCTTAAAAGTCAGGTAAACATCGACTTAAGTACTCAAACTCTGACTATTGAAAAATTCCTTTATGAAGGAACTGATGTAAAAATAACTAACCTGCCAAACTCTGTTCTTTACAACAGGGCAAAAAATGATTTTTCGGCTAAAACACAATTCTTACTGTACATTCGTTCAAGTGTAGTAGGAAGCGCTTTAACTGTTGATCAGGATGGAACTTTAACTATCCCTGCCTCTTATCTTGCGACACTAAAAACAGGAGATCAGATCTATTTATACCAACAATATCAAAGTACTTCACAAATTACTTACTACAGTAATATCAATTTTACAACAGTAAAAGTTGATCAGCCAAGAATACCAGATGCAGAATATCAGGCTCTGGTTGATTTTAATACAGCTATGAATGGCAATAATTGGAGTACCAAATGGGACACTACTGTGAACAACCTGCATGAAGGTCCCTGGTATGGCGTGAGCATTCAAGACGGGCATATCACAGCCGTTAATCTTAATAACAATAGCAATATTAAAGGAGCAATTCCTGCTTCATTTGGCAATTTAAAATACCTTAAAAATCTTTCTCTATATGGAGCTAACTATACAAAAGATTTAAGTTATACTGATCTAAAAATAATATCAGAGTTAGAATCGCTGGAATATTTAGATATGAGATACTGTAAAGTTAAAGGTGTTATTCCATCATCCTGGAGTAAACTAAAAAATTTAAAAACACTATACTTAAGCAGCAATAATATTGAAGATGCAGATGAAACCCTAGCTGATTTACCTCTTTTAAAATCTGTAGATCTTAAAAGTCAAACGATAACAATTCCAACTATAGAGATTGGTGCAAATGAATTAATAATAAACCTCCCTACATTATCAACTATGGTATTTGACACTAATGGAGCCAGCATTAATAATACAAATTATTTTACATTATATATCAATAATTTAAACAAAGCATCGACTTATTCTAATAAAGAAGGCGTTCTTATTTTTAAGGATATTGCACTGCTTAGCATAAAACTAACAGACAAGATTAAAATTATACAAAATGATGGTGCTGCTCAATTCACAACCATTAACTATGCAACTGTAGCTTTTGGAAAACTACTGGAAGAAGAAGAGTTTGAAATTCTGAAAAAATTCTATATCAGTACCAATGGGGAACAATGGACTCAAAAATGGGATACTTCTCAAAATAAGTTGCATGAAGCTAGCTGGTACGGAGTAGGAACAAAAGAAGGTCATGTAATATCCCTTAATCTGGCTGGTAATAATCTCTCAGGAACTTTACCTTTAGAATTATCAGGCTTAAAATACCTCGAAACCCTAAATCTGCAATCGAATGCTATTGAAGGAGACATTCCTGCAAATTTGGGGCAGCTTACTAACCTTAAAACTATTTATTTACAAGATAACAAACTAAATGGTAAACTCCCACTATTCTCAGCAATAGCAGGTTTAAAGAAACTTTCCCTTGCCCGTAACCAATTTGCCGGAACAATTCCGACATCGTTCAATGATTTCCAAAATATAGAGCAACTGGATCTGTCGAATAATAATTTTGATGCACTAGAAGCGGTATTTACTTACGACCTTAATAAGGTCTATTTAAATCTAAGAAATCAAAATATAACAAAAGACGAATACCTATACTTAAAAGGAGATGAAATTAGTCTGGATTTACCAACTATTACTACATACGATGAAACCAATCAGAATTATGATGGAAAATATCTTTTTGCCTTACAGGCGAATAATTTTAAGATCGCAGAAGCAGTTTCAGAAGGAAATACACTGGTATTCCCGAATATCACTAGTGCTGATATTCCGACGGGAGCAAAAATAACTATCTGGCAAAGAACAGGCGCTTCTCAAGGTACTTACTTGCATTATAATGGGATTGCCGATGGATCAGAAACACCTTTGCTGGCAGCCGAATACCAAGCGTTGGTCGCATTTTTCGAGCAAGCTGGAGGTCCAAACTGGACAGAACCCTGGGATATTTCTACAAATAATCTTCATGAAAAAAGATGGAAAGGAGTTACAACCAATGATGGGCATATTGTATCTATTAAACTGGTAGATAACAACCTGACGGGAAGCATAAGCCCGGAATTAGATAAATTCACAGAATTACAAATGTTAAACTTATCTCATAATAAGTTAACAGGAAGTATTCCCGAAGTTTTATCTCAATTGACTAAACTAAAAACTGTTGATCTTTCAGAGAATGAACTCACTGGTATTAGCACAACATTCCCTGCCAATTTAAGCTTTAAACTAGATCGTCAAAAAATTGATTTGGGACAATTGCCTCTAACCCTAAACGCAGTAATAAAAGATAAGGAAATAAATCATTATGATCATAATAATACGGTCTTTAGTGCAGCTCAATCATACAATATGACTCTCAAAGACAATTATAAAATGCTGAACATTCCGGAAGATGGTTTTAAGTTAATGAACATAATGAGCGAGTGGAATATCCCTAATCATCAAACAATGGAACTGAGACAAATCGCAGGATCTGCCCGAAATAGTGTCTTGACTTATACGTTTACTTATCGTGAAGGTGATAGTAACCTTGATGGAATTATAAATATACTGGACATTCAATCTTCTTTAAATTATATCCTGAACCAAAAACCAAAGTATTTTAATTATGGAGCTGCCGATATCAATAAAGACAAGAATTTAAACCTTTTGGATATCATTCTTTTGATAAATAAAATCCAGGAAGGTTCTCTTGAAAAAACAGCTTCAACCAAACGATTGATGGCAAGCAATGATGAAAAAGCCTTGTTGAGCATTGAAGATGGTGTATTATATATTGACAACCCATCCGAGTCAACAGCTGCTTTTGATATACGTCTAAAAGGAGAGAACAAAGAACAAGTAAAAGAGTTGCTTTCCAGCAAAGGCTACACAATGTCTGTTGCCGAAAAAGGCGAAGAAATTAGCCTTATCGGATTTTCAATGTCCGAGACTTTATCAGGAAAACAGGCTATTGCCAAAGTGTCTCCAGAAACAACCATTGTTTCTGCAATGATCTCTAATGATACTGCAATCGAAGTTCCGTACAAAATTGTAAGCAAAACGCTAGCTGTAGATGATGTTGATATAATTAGTAAAGAAACGACTGGTGTCATAAATTATCCTAATCCCTTTAAGGACCAAACAACGATACAATATCAGCTTCTAGAAAATGCAAATCAGGTTACTCTAAAAATTTACAATATGCAAGGACAAGTTGTTCGAATTCAATCTGATTTACAAACTTCAGAAGGGAAACATGAATTTAACTTTTTACGACAAGAACTTGCTAGCGGAGTCTATTTGTATACCGTAGAAATAGAAACTCAAAAAGGACAAAAAGTGTATAAAGGAAAAATGCTAATACAATAAACGAATCAAAATGATACCTAATAAACGCCAAACCATGAAAGTAAAATCATTTTTAGTATTTATTATACTGTTCTTGGGAACATTTACTTATGCCCAAAATAGTTTAAAAATTATAGACGTTATGGCCGGACCCGGCGAAAAATCAAAAATCTTGGTTGAGTTAACCAATTCAGATCAAGTAGTTGGGACTGAATTTACCTTAACAATTCCTCAAGGATTGATAGTTAGCGAAAAAGAAAGTAAAATTATTGAAAGCCGTAAAGGAGACCACGCCATATATGTGAATATTGAAAAAAATAATCCGCAAAATTATCACTTTATAATCCTTTCATTAACAAGCGACCCATTTAAAGAAAATAAAGGAACAATATTGGAAATTCCTATCGAAATTCCGATGGGATATACAACAGGACAGACCTTTAATCTTTTCCTTTCGGGCGTTGTATTGAGTTCTAAAAATGCTGTAGATATAGGATCAAACCACGAAAATGGAAAACTTGTTATTGCAAATGCATTATATCCTGATTTAGCTGTTTCCGGAATAGTTACCAATGAATCTACAATCACTCCCGGTGGTAAAATAAATGTATCATGGGGAGTAAACAATGTTGGTGAACGTATTGCCTCTGGAGGATGGACCGAACAAATTAGTATCATTTCTGAAAAAACAGGACTTGAATATAATTTAGGTTCTATTTCCTATAGTAGCGATTTGGAAAAAGGAAAATCCATTAGTCGAAATGCTACTTTCAACCTTCCTAAAATTATTGGAATAGATGGAAACGTAAAAATAAAAATCAACCTGATTCCTAACCCATCTGTAAAAGAACCAGACGCACTAAAAAACAACAACAAACTTATTGCAGCCAATACTATTGTGCTCGAAAAAGTATTGTACTTAACGCTGGATAAAAAAAGTATCGACGAGAACTCGACAGAAGTAATTCGTGCAACAATAACCCAAAGTGGCGACAGAAGCACCGATAATACTTTCCAGATAACGGCTTCACAAAGTGGGCAACTGGATCATCCTGCAACTATAAAAATACCTAAAGACCAATCGTCTGCTGTTTTTTATATTAAACCAATAGACAATACTATACCCGATGGAAATAGAAAAATTACGCTCTCACTTTCTGGGAATAATTACCCTGCCGTTGCCGAAGAAATTGAAATTATAGATAACGAGGTTTCGCTTATTGCATTAACTTCTTCCAAAACAATTGCAACCGATGGAGAAAGTATAACCATTACTTTACAAACCGATTTTGCAAAAAGCAAAGACATTAAATTTAGTATTACTACTGATCAGAATTCTCGCTGGACAGCACCCAAAGAGGTAACTCTTCCTGCTGGAAGCAAAAGCATTACATTTTCTGTAGAGGTAAAAAACAATAAAACTCCTGAGCCAACCGTAACAGGAAAAATTACAACTAGAGCCGAAGCTTTTCAGGCGGGAAGCACCGAAATTATTTTAAAAAGTTCTAATATTCCAGCTTTTGAATTTGAAATAACTCCAGAAACTATTTCTAAAGGAGATGGTGTTTATGCCACTTATGCTACCATAAAACGATTGGATAAATCAGATGTTAGTGTTAACATCCGCTTGAAAGCCAGCGTAGCAAATGCGTTGATACTTCCCGAACTTATTGAGTTTCCTGCAAATGTAAACCAAAGAAAATTTAATATCGGAGCTGTAAATAACGGAATTGTAGACGGAACCAAAACGGTAGAGGTAACTGCCGAAGTATATCTCCCTTCTTGCAATTGTACTTTTGGCGCTGCCAATTCTGGAAGTCCATTAATAAAAACAATTACCATACTCGACAGCAATGGCCCTGCTCTACTTGTAAAAGCAAGTCCTGCAACGCTTAAAGCTGGACAGGAAAATTCGGGTAAAATAACCATTATAAGAAACACTACAGATACGTCTACAGCCATTACAGTAAAGCTATCTTCGGATGCGCCTACAATTATATCTATTCCTGCAACCGCAACTATTCCTGCAGGTAAAGAAAGTGTTGAGGTAAATTTAAGCACCAAAATAGATACAAATAAAATAGGAGACCAAACCATACGTGTACAAGCAGAAGCTGATAATTTTGCTGCTGGATTTGCCTGGCTTTTGGTTACAGACCAAAATAAACCCGATGCTATAATTTCTAACATAAATTGCGTAACTCAGGCAGCCGGAAAAGATAATATTGCAATTACAACAACCATAACCAATCAAGGTTTTGCTGTTTTTACAAAAGGAGCCAAAATGGAATACTATCTTTCAAAAGATAAGTCGACAAAAAATGGGACAATACTTGCAACTGCGCAATTAGATGAAGATATAGAGTCAGGCAAATCTTTAGATTTTGTAAAATCAATTACTCTTCCGGAGTTGGCGGGAGATTATTTCATAGTCGTAGCAGTAAATTTAGATCAAAAATTAAACGAATTGACCTATACTAATAACGACAGTGCCATGGGAATTAAATTACTCTCTGGCTATACTGCAACGATGGAAGTGGCAAAAATATTCTACAAATCTGGCGAGATTATTACATTTACAGGATCGGCCAAAATGATTGACAACTCTCCTGCTGCAAACAGAGAAGTAGAAATCACGATTGCAAACGGAAGTTTTGTTCGCTCTTATAAGGTAAACACAAACTCTACAGGAAATTTTGTGTATGATTTTGAACCCCTACAAGCAGAAAGCGGACATTATACTGCAAGTGCAGGTTATCCTGGAACTAAAAATGCAGTACAAGCAGAATTTGACATTATTGGTTTTGAATGGACCAATAAACCGACTGATTACCTGAAATGGGAACTGTTAACAAATACAACTTTTAAAGGAGAGTTCAAGCTAAAAAATAATTCTAAAACTGCATTAACAGGTATAAAAATAGAGCTACCTGCTAATGCTGGTTTTACTATTCAAGCCAACCCGCTTACACTTGCAGCAGGAGAAGAAGCAGTGCTTGAATATACTCTTACAACTGATAAGCCTTCGGAAGAAAACAAATATTACAATATAGATTTTACTATTGTATCAAATGAAGGAGCAAAACTTAATGCCCTTGCTTATTATTATTGTAAAGCCCAAAATGCAAAAATAACTGCAAACCCAGTAAGTATTAATACTACAATGACCAAAGGAAGCACTCGGTATTATGAATTTACAATTACAAATACTGGTGCTGTAGATGCAGAAAAGGTTCAATTAGACATTCCAAATTTGGAATGGATGAAACTTAAGGGTGCTGCTATAATTGATAAAATTGCTCCAAATGAAACAGCAACCGTCATATTAGAATTAACACCTACAGAAAAACAGCAATTGAATGTTCCATTAACTGGCAGCTTCGCTGTTAATCTTTTAAATGGAGAAGGAATAAGTATTCCTTTTAAAATAGAAACAGTATCAGAATCTACGGGTTCTTTAACTATTGATGTAGTAGATGAATACACCTATAATACAGAAAAAGCACCGCATCTTAAAGGAGCGAAAGTTATTGTGCGTCATCCTTTTTCCGGGGTTGTTTTAGCTGAAGGATTAACAGATGAAAATGGATTATTCAATACAGGTCAAATTCCGGAAGGTTATTATACAATAACAGTAACCGCTGATAAACATAATACTTACCAAAATAACATAGTAGTAGACCCAGGAAAAACAACAATTCAAACAGTTTTCATCTCCTATCAAGCTATTAGCTACGAATGGACAGTAAAACCAACCGAAATAGACGATAAATATGAAAGCGAACTGATTGTTAAATTTGAAACAAATGTACCTAAACCAGTAGTTGTTTTTGAATTTGATAACACACCTATCAAACTCGAATCCGGACAAAGCTATATATTGAATGTAGCAGTAACGAATTATGGATTAATTAATGCTTTGGATGTAAAATTAAAAACACCTGAAGCTAGTGGATACACCTTCACTTTGCTTACTGATTATATACCGGTGCTTTCCCCTAAATCTTCAATAATAATTCCTTTATTAATCCAAAAAAATCCAAATACTAACAAGTTACAAAAATCTGCTGGCGTTGCAGATTGTATTGTAGCACATCTATTAGGAATTTATCGAATTATTTGTGGCCCGGAATGGTGGGAAGATATTAGAGCAAAAGTTCCATTAATTACTGAACAAGCCTCAAATTGTTCTTTACCTATTCCTTCATTACCATCTCCACCTTCTAAACCAGGTAACCCCAACGGCGGTGGGACTGGACCTAGCGGTTGTTCAAACTGTGGCGGATCACCATATACAGTTGGTATACGAGCAAACTGCCCTGATGGACCAAATGGTGATGGATCTGGACCTAACGGTGGGGGATCCGGGCCAAATGGTGGTGGATCTGGACCTGACGGTAGTGGATCCGGACCTGACAGTGGTGGATCTGGACCTGACGGTAGTGGATCTGGACCTGACAGTGGTGGATCCGGACCTGACAGTGGTGGATCCGGACCTGACAGTGGTGGATCTGGACCTGACGGTAGCGGATCAGGGCCTGACAATGGTGATGGAACGGGGCCTGACTGTTCCGGATCTGATTGTGATAATGATTGTACTGTAGATCTTGTAAAAACTATTGCAGATGGAGCTTTATTAGCAAACTCACTAGCTGGTATTACTTGTAATGCTGTAGGAATATGCAAACCATTAACAGACGCTATTGGTACATTAGGTTGCTTTTCTGGAGATCTTATAGATATGGTCGCAGATTCAAATACTCCCGCAAATACTATAGGGGAGAAATCCTGTTATGCTATAGATAAAGTACTTTGCCTAGGAACAATGTTTGATAAAAGTGGTACTGCGGGTCTTGTCTATGGCGGTGCTGTATTTTACAATGATTTTAGAAACTATATAAAATGCGCTTACAAAACTGACATTAATGAAGATGTAGATAAAATTACAGATTTATATAATTCGCTCGATTGGCACAATAAATTGCTTTTGAATGCATTTCCCGGAGTGAATGCTCAAAACTCAGTCACACTATTAAAAATATTTAGAACGTATAGTGACTTTGCAAACAATTGCGGGAAAATTGCAGATACAATTATTGAGTCTCTAATTCAAGATTTCAAAAATAGTACTAGCAAGAAATCTGGAAAGTCTTCAAATCAAGAAAAGCTAACAGAAGAAGAGCTAAGGAATTATATAAATATCTGGAATATTAGTATAGACGCTTATAAAAACAAAGAGATTCTACAAGAAGACATGATTGATTTCAATGAACTTGAAAAATTTGAAAATGTATTAAAAGAAACTTATAAATATGCATATAACAAAGGTTATGGTAAACTTACTGGTATGGACGATGAAAAAAATCCCATATCCCAATTGGAACTACATGTTTTAGAACTAATAAATGAGGAAATAAATTATTACAATGAACAAAAAAATTCAAGAAATTCCGTTTGCGCAACAGTAACAGTAAAATTTTCTCAAAAAATGACCATGACGAGAGAAGCTTTTGAGGGTACTTTAACCATGAACAATGGCAGTGGTTCTAATACTATAAAAAATGTAAATCTTGATTTGATCGTAAAAGACGAAGCAGGAAATGACATGACGCATTTATTCCAGATCAATAAAGATGCTTTCCTTAGCGGAACAGGAATTGTAGAGCCTCAAAATAGTCAGGCAGGAATAGTTATTTTTATTCCTACCAAAGAGACCGCTCCTACAGTTGCAAAATCATATTCTTTTGGAGGTACATTATCATACCTTGATCCAAGTACAGGAGAGAAAGTAACCGTACAATTATACCCAGTTACGCTGGAAGTAAATCCTAGCCCAGATTTGGTATTGCATTATTTTATGCAACGTGATATTATTGGCGATGACCCGCTTACCGAAAAAGTTGAACCAATGGTTCCGGCCGAAATGGCATTGTTGATTAAAAATGAAGGTTATGGCCTTGCTAAAAATGTTCAGGTACAGTCTGTACAACCGGAAATTATTGAAAACAAAAAAGGTTTATTAATTGATTTTGAAATTATCGGTAGCAACTTTAATAATGAACCTAAACAATTGGGCTTACTTAATGTAGATTTTGGTAACATAGAACCTCAAAAAGCAGCTATTGGTCAATGGTGGTTTACCAGTACCTTATTAGGCCATTTTGTAGAATATGACCTAAAAGTAAAACATTTAAGTAGTTTTGGAAACAAAGACCTAAGTTTGATAAAAGCATCTTATGTACATGAACTCATAAAAGGTGTAAAAGCTTATGGCCCGGGACATGATAACATTGGTGATTTCCTTGTAAATGATATCTCAGATGTAAATGATACACCAGATGCTATATTTTATTCTAATGGAGAAAGTGATGAGGTTTATAAAGTAAGTAACGCAAGTATTTCTAACCTTATTTCGCCAAGTAAATTAACCACAACGCTAACCTTGAATTCTTCTAAAACAGGATGGAATTATGGCAATTTAAGTGATCCTGGTAAGGACAAATTCAAGCTGGACCGAGTGGTTAGAATTACTGATAATCTGGAATTACCTATTGAAAACTTCTGGCAGACATTTGTTACTTTAAGAGATGGAGCTGATCCAAAATACGAAAACAATCTTCACTTTCTTGACAAAATATCAGGATTAGAAAAGTACACTTTGTATTACACTACTATAAACACGAATGTTCCGAAAGTAATTTCTTTTGAAAATGTTCCTGCGACAACAACCAAAGCATTAGAATCTGTTCAGGTAAACTTTAATAAAGCGATAAATCCGAGCACTTTTACTGCCCAAAACATAAAATTAATACATCAGGGAAACCAAGTAGCATTTAATGACAGCTTTATAGGGAAAGTAAATGATTCGACCTATGTATTGAACATCAAAACATTGGCTCTTGCTTCCGGTTTTTATGAATTAACAGTTCAATGTAAAGGAATTAAAGATTTAGACGATAACGAAGGTGTCGAAGGAAAAGCCGTTTCCTGGGTACAGATAATAGGAGAATTAGGAATTGTTCAGTTAAAAACTGACCAGACTCAGGCACAGCCCGTAAATAGTATTGAATTATTATTTAACAAAATCGTAAAACCAAATCAGTTCACAAAAGACAAATTGAAACTGAATGGAAAAACTTTGGATAACATTTCTATTGTTACAGAAAATAATTTGAACTATACGATTGTAGGGTTAACGGAATATAACTCGGAAAAAGCAGAATATGAACTAACTGTCGATTTACCGTCCATAAAAGCCGATGACAATACGTTTGGACTAATAGTTCAGTCGCATAAATGGAAAGTAGATTTGACCCTTCCGGAAATTGATAAATTTATTCCGCAATTCCAGGGTGCAATTAACAGCCAGAACGTAACCGATATGCAAATTGTACTAAACAAGCCATTACAAAATAATTTTGATGCAGGCTGGGTTAGTTTGTATAAAGGAAGTGTAATCCAAGATGCAATATTTACTGTTACTAAACAGGACGATTTACATTATTTAATCTCGGGATTAGGAGAATATACCTACACAGCAGGCGGATATAAGGTAGTTATCGATCAGTCTGGCTTTACTGATGCATCTGGTAATTTTGGAATTGGAAACTCAAGCACTATGTGGACTGTGAAATTTGACAAACCGTCGACTCCTATTAATATGCATATTACTCCGGACAGAGGAATATCTGCAACTGATAATATTACTTCAGGGAATGATTTGGCTATTAATTTAAAAATTACAGCAAATAGACAAACTGTAGAACTATATGTAATAACGCCTACGAATAGAATTTTGGTGACCAACCAGTACTTAGAAACGGCAGGAGAACTTAACATTCCGATTAATGGATATACCGGCAAAAACTCATTTGAGGCGATTGTTTATGATGAGTATGGAAACGTCAGTGATCCTATTGCAATAGAAACTTATATTGATATTCTGGAGTTTGATGAAACTATTAATCCTATAAAAAATAACAGTAATGGCTGTTCTGAAACGGAATACCTGCAGGTTGTTTTTACGGATGAAATTACAGCTTCTGAATTTACAAAAGAGGTTTTAATTATTAAAGCCGGCGGAATAGTCATTTCTAATGAGAAAGTTACAATTATCAAAGTATCAGATAAAGAATTTCGAATCGAAAACATCAATAAATTCAGTGATGACGGAGATATTACTTTTGGAGTTGATTTATCTAAACTACATAAAAAATCAAGCGGACTTCAAGGAAAAGGTATAGTTTATAAAAACGTAGGAGTTTTAAATACTGTTTCAACAAGTATAACAGGAGACGGTATCATTACTGACGCCAATACAATAACAACCTACACTGCTACGCCAAATATGCAAAATTACAGCTGGACCGTAACGGGTGGTGAAATTATAGAAGAAAGAGACAATATCGTAACAATAAAATGGGTTACAAAAGGAACACAGGAACTTTCTCTCAATTATACAACACCTGAATCATGTACAAAGACAACTTCAGCAGAAATAAAAGTAGAGGCCACTTTATCAATTGATAAAGTATCTCAGGATAAAAAAGGATTAATAATTGCCCCAGTCCCTAACAATGGAACATTTACACTTTTTGTAAATGGCGAAGAAGGAACATTTACACTTGCAATATATGATGTGAGAGGAAGAATTGTTTACAAACAAAATCACATAAATATAACTGATAATTTCAAAGAAGAAATTCACACTCATTTAAAAACCATTGGTGTTTATTATTTGGTATTGCATAATTCTGAAATCAGTTACAAATCTAAATTTTTACTTAGGTAAACTTTTGTGTATCAAAGACAAAGCAGCCTATCTTTCGAAACCGTCTAAAACAATAATTTTAGGCGGTTTCTGTTTTCATAAAGGCTTTTATAAAAGTAAAATATACTTTACTTACTATTCGAAAGAAAAAAGCAGACAAAACAACACAAAATGAAATTTATCGTTTAAAGACTATTCTGATCCTTTATATTTTGTTTAATTTTGAAATTCTTCCTTATATTTTTTTAAAGCACAATGACACGATTATTTTCCATTTTATTTCTTATAATTTCATTTACAATTCATTCGCAGTCAACTAAAGAAATGACTGACAGTTTGAATAGTATTAACGATCGTAGGAGGTCAATGGACTGAATTATGGAGAACCAATAAACAAACCAGCAATACAGACAAAGAATGGCAAAAAGCTGTAGCTAATTTGCATCAATATAGCGGAAAATCTATCATGCTTCGATTTAGACATTCTTTAGTAAATGGCTATTCTTATATGGTTTTAGATGATCTAAAAGTAATTAATGAAGCTGTTCTGGATGTATCTCTACAAATATTGTCGCCAAAAGATATCTGCGGTGGTTCTGAATTTAAAGTGAAACTTACTAACGAAGGACAAATTGCAATTGCACCAAAGGCAATTCAGTTAGATTTAGGATACGTTAACACACTTGAAAATATTTCAGAGGTTGTTGATGCGGGAATTCCGGTTGGTGAAAGCATCGAATATATTTTCAAAAAACAGCCAAAATTAGATACAAGCGGTGATTCTCATCTGTTTAATGTGAATGCAAAATTAGAAAATGATTTGATTCCAACTAACAACGAAATAAAAAACTATCTGTATCAGGGAGTATCGTCAGATTTTAAAATATTTGACAATAAGGTAATTTATGGATATGCTGGTAAAGCTTTATACGTTGATGCTCAAACGAATATTACGGCTAAGAAAATAAAAGCTGATTCGTACAAATGGAGTACCGGTGAAGTTTCGAATGCTATTGAAATTACCAAAGACGGAGATTACACTGTAACATTAGTAACAGAAGACGGTTGTACACTGACAGAAACGATAACAGCCAAATTTGACAGTTTCGAATCAGATTTAGCAAGCGGAGATCTTTGCGGTCCTGAAGTTGTGTTGAATCCAGGAAATTACAATGCTTACAAATGGTTTGATGGTTCAACAGAACCAACTCACACAGTAACAGAAAGCGGAGATTATAACGGTTTACAATGAAAACGGAATTGGTACAACTTTTAGCACTACCATTTCTATTCTTGAAAACAATATTGTACCGGAAATTCAGGTTACAGGGGATAAAAAACTAACCTCTAATGTTGAAGCAGCATCTTATCAATGGTTTTTAAATGAAAGACCAATACCAAATGCAACCGAAAAATCGATCATTACGTTCTGGGAAGGAAATTACAGCCTTCAGGTAACTAATGGTAACGGATGTAATAGTTTGTCGAAACCGTTTGACTCAAAAGGTATGCTTTTAGGAAAAATAACAAATCCTTTTAGAGTGTTCCCTAATCCTGCTGTTGATAATGTAAATGTTTTTCTTGGAGATAACCTTCAAGGAGAAACACAAATCAACATTTACGCTATGGATGGTAAAACAGTATTTACAAAAACGTACACCAATGTGCCATCAAACATCAATGTAAGTACATTAACTCCTGGAGTTTACATTTTAGACTGTACGATTCAAGGTAAAAAATATTCAGCCAAGATTATTAAAAAGTAACTCAATTACTGATAGAACGGTAGCTCTCTATGGAGAGTTACCATTCTTAAAAACAACTAAAAGCTATGAAAAAATATACGCTAATACTATGCACATTATGGTTAGGTGCTACTTGTATGGCTCAAAATCAAAAAGTTAAACTGGGTGTAAAAGCAGGTTTAAATATTTCGAGCCTTACTTTTGATGAAAGTGAATTGAACTCATCAGGCAAAACAGGATTTACGGCGGGATTTATGGTCGACATTCCTATGGCGAAAAACTTTTCGATTCAACCTGAATTATTGTACAGCGAGCAAGGAGTAAAAAGTTCTTTTTCGGATTCGGATGTAACCAATTCGAATTATAACGGAACCATTAAACTAAACTACTTAAACATTCCTGTAATGCTAAAATATTATGTAGTAAAAGGACTAAGCCTACAGGCAGGACCTCAAATAGGAATACTTTTAAAAGCAAACAATAAATATCAGGATAACTTTTTAGGCTATGACAATCATGAGAGTTTTGATCTCAAGAAGTATTCAAGCAGTATTGATACTTCTGTAAATCTTGGATTGGGTTATCAGTTTAAAGATAAATTTTACGCAGACGCAAGATATAATATTTCGTATTCGAATGTTTTCAAAGAAAGCGACGTAGATTATTTCATTACTAATGATATGAAGAATCGGGTTTTTCAACTAACAATTGGCTATTTTTTTTAATTGAATTATTGTTTTTTTGAAGATATCAGGAATTTTTAAAAATTATGCTTTTTCCTATTTTTAATGCATACTTTACGGGATTACTGAAAAACTTTAAGGAATTAATAGTTAATAATTAGGAGTGGAAATTAAGTTTTTCACTCCTTTTTTTGTTTTAAATTTAAATGATTTTTGTAAAATTAAAACTCCCCCTGAAAAAGTATTTTTTATATTATTTCTTATATTCGCTAAAAATAAATCAATCATTTTAAGCAAGTTAACATCAGATTTAGATTAATTTAATGAAATAATTGTAAAAGGAATATAATTGACATACTTATAAAACATTAAAAAAATGGAAAATAAAAAATCAATCTCATTTACCTTGTTGGTGGTAGCAATCATTTTGGGCGTAACATTGTTTAAGCAATTCGACTTTAAAAATCTAAAATTTGAGCAGCCAGCGTTGGCCGTTATATACATAATTGTATTTGCATGCTCTATTTATTTTTTGGTAAAAAAGCCGAAAAAAAGTTCTGAAAAATAAAATACTACTTCAAATATAAATCTTGTGAAATAAAACCCTTTATAGAAGTTTAAACTTCTACTTAAACATTCAATTAATTAATTGTGTAATTGATTTTTAAGAGCGTACAATTTATTTCTAAGATTTTTCAACAATAAAGGATCCGAAGCTTTAGTGCTTACCTCTGTCAAAAATATGGCTTTCCCGATAGTCATCTTTAATGAATGCCCTTGTTTATTAAACAGCTCCGAGATTAGTTTTGAAGTTTGCAACATCGGATGGATTGATTTTAGCATACTAAAGAAAAGACCATTATTTCCATGAAAATAGATTGGAAGAATAGGTACGTTTGCTTTCGAGATGACCTTCCCTACTACAGGATGCCACTCCGGATCTGTGATTTCACTGGTCTTAAAATTATAAGATGAAACTTCTCCGGCAGGAAAAATAGCAACAGGAGTACCTTCACTCAATGCTTTGAGTGTCATTTTTAATCCTGTAATGCTTGCAGAATTTTGTACGTTTTCGAATGGATTCACCGCAATAATACATTTTGCCAGATTCGGAATTTCCTTTAATAAAAAATTGCCCATATACATCGTATCAGGACGTCTTTTGGCAATAGTACTTAATAAAGCTAAAGATTCAATACCGCCGTAAGGATGATTTGCAATCACAATAAAAGCTCCTTCACTAGGAATATTCAGTAATTCTGCGCCATCAAATTGTACCTTGACACCAATTCTTGTTAAAACATAATCTGCAAAATCTGCGCCTTCGAGATTACCTCCCTCTTTTACAATGGTATTCAAATTATTAATCTTCATTACTTTCATTAAATAAGAAGATAATCCGGGAATTGGAATTTTAGAAAGACCAGCCGCTTCAGAAAATTTTTCTTTGGATATCAATGTCATATGCTATAGCTATTAAGGTTGAGTGTAAAAACTAATAAAAACCCTAAAAGGAATTGGCACTAGTAATGATTATTATTTATTAAGGAAATTTGGTTTATTTATAACTTTAGGATTGCAACAAGAATTTTGATTTATGAAAAGAAAAATCATTCGATAATCTACCTATTCTTTATTGCGATCGCGGTAAAGATACTCGATTTTATATGCGAACATAGAATATGGAAATAAAACAACTATAAAAACCACAAATTTTAAAAGTAGCTTAACATTAAACGATTTTAAATATTTAAGCTTAACAATATCAATGGTATTAATTGAATGAAGTTTATTGATGCAGTATTGAATAAAAATGCTTTTTATATTTTGTCCCGATTTTGAATATTTTAAATGATCTTTTTGATAGTGACAAAAACATCTATCAGTATACCTTTACATTTATGATAATGAAAGCAAAAAAAGGATCAATTGGGCGTTATGCCATCTTCTTTTTCACAATTTTTTGTGGTGTTTTCTTTATGCTTAAAAGTGAAAATCATCTTTTATTAAAAACGAATAATGGTACATATTCACAAAAAACAGATAACCAAATTTCGGCTTCTGTTTTTAATGTATTCGACATTCAGGAAGGACTTGCGATAGATGATGATCTGAATCAACCATTATTTGACATTCATTTATTATTTGAAGAATGGAGTACTTCTACTTTAAATCTTCATTTTTATTCTACGCAGTCGGTTACTATAACCACTCGTAATTATTCGTATATCACTTTACCCCGATATATTTTATTTCATTCCCTACGAATTCCCAGTTGTTAATTTCTTTTTAGACTTCATTTATAAGTTTATAATTACGGGTAAAATTTAACTTTTGCTTTTGCTAAAAGCAAGTTGTTAAGTTTCTTTCCTCCGTCGGTATTTTTATGGTTTAAACTTTAAAGAATGCTGTCAAAACCAAAAAACTATTATTGGTATTACTCTGTTAATTCTTTTAATAGGGATCAAACTATAGATGAATCGTTTACAGATTAAATATTCACTTTCCACACATTCATTGTATCTTTTTTTATTTTTTAACAAGACAAATAATACAATAAATCTAATTTTTTAAATAAAAATAATTATGCACTTAACACCAAGAGAAATTGAGAAGCTCATGTTGCACACAGCAGGAGAGCTTGCTCTAAAAAGAAAGGCCAGAGGTCTAAAATTGAATTATCCGGAAGCAGTGGCTTTAATTAGTCATTTTTTACTTGAAGGCGCAAGAGATGGCAAAAGAGTTGCCGAGCTCATGCAAGAAGGAGCTCAGATCCTAACAAAAGATGATGTAATGCCAGGAGTAGCTGACATGATTCACGATGTCCAGATTGAAGCTACTTTTCCTGATGGAACCAAGTTAGTAACCGTACATGATCCAATCCGCTAATCCCCAATTATTATGACACCAGGAGAAATTTTTGTAAAAGAAGGCACAATCATCTGCAATGAAGGCAGAGAGACTGTGAAAATAAAAGTAACCAATACAGGAGACCGCCCTATTCAGGTGGGTTCTCATTTTCACTTTTTTGAAGTGAATAAAGCGATGAGTTTTAATCGTGAAAAGGCTTTTGGAAAAAGGCTAAACATTGTTGCCAGTACGGCCGTTCGTTTTGAACCGGGAGAAGAAAAAGAAGTGGTACTTGTAGCAATTGGCGGAAACAAAAAAGCAATGGGCTTTAATAATCTTGTTGACGGATTGGTAGATTCTGCTACTACGAAAAAAGAAAGTTTAGCTAAAGCGAATCAATTAAATTTTAAAAATTCATAACATGAGCTTAAATGTAGACAGAAAGCAATATGCTAATATATTAGGTCCAACTACTGGAGACAGAATTAGATTGGGAGATACTGATATCATCATTGAAATCGAAAAAGATTTTACCCATTATGGCGATGAAGCTGTTTTTGGAGGTGGAAAAACAGTTCGTGACGGGATGGGACAAAATGTTGAATGTACAAGAGATCAGGGCGTATTAGATCTTTGTATCACCGGAGCAACTATTATTGATCACTGGGGAATTGTAAAGGCGGATATTGGAATCAAAGATGGTAAAATCATCGCTATAGGCAAGGCAGGAAATCCAGACACAATGGATGGAGTATCTCCTAACATGATTATCGGTGCATCTACAGAGGTTCATGGTGGTAAAGGTTATATCGTAACTGCCGGAGGAATAGATACACACATTCATTATATCTGTCCACAACAAATTGAAACTTCTCTTTATAGTGGTATTACAACTATGATTGGCGGAGGAACAGGACCAAATGACGGAACAAACGCAACAACTTGTACGCCGGGTAAATTCAATATTCAGAGAATGTTGGAGTCTGCAGAAGAATTTCCTATGAATTTAGGCTTCTTTGGTAAAGGAAATTGCTCAGCAGAAGCACCACTTGAAGAACAAGTTGAAGCAGGAGCTCTAGGTTTAAAAATTCACGAAGACTGGGGAGCTACAACCGGAACAATTGATACGGCACTTAAAGTAGCGGATAAATATGATGTTCAGGTGGCTATTCATACCGACACTTTAAACGAAGGTGGATTTCTGGAAGATACCATGAAAGCGATCAATGGCAGAGTAATTCATACTTTCCATACTGAAGGTGCTGGTGGCGGACATGCTCCGGATATCATCAAAGCCGCTATGTATCCAAATGTATTGCCTGCTTCTACAAATCCTACACGTCCTTATACGGTTAATACAATAGATGAGCATCTTGATATGCTTATGGTATGTCACCATTTGAGTAAAAATATCCCTGAAGATGTAGCATTTGCGGATTCTCGTATTCGTCCTGAAACTATTGCTGCCGAAGATATTTTACATGATATGGGAGTATTCAGTATTATGAGTTCTGATTCGCAAGCTATGGGAAGACCCGGAGAAGTAATTACCAGAACATGGCAAACGGCAAGCAAAATGAGAGATCAGCGTGGTCAGTTAGAAGAAGATAAAAACACACAAAATGATAACTTCCGTACAAAACGTTATGTAGCCAAGTACACTATTAATCCTGCTATTGCTCACGGTATTTCTAACTATGTTGGATCTATTGAACCAGGTAAAATAGCTGACTTAGTAATCTGGAAACCAGCTTTATTTGGTGTTAAACCTGAAATGATTGTAAAAGGAGGTTTTGTAATTGCTGCCAAAATGGGCGATCCAAATGCGTCTATCCCTACTCCACAACCTGTGATTTACAGAAATATGTTTGGAGCTTATGGTCGTGCAAAATTCACCACTTGTGCAACTTTCGTTTCTCAGGCTTCTATTGATAATGGATCTATTGCTGATTACAAGCTGGAAAAAATGATTCTTCCTGTAAAAAATTGCAGAAACATATCTAAAAAAGACCTTATCCATAATGATAAAACACCGGTAATTGAAGTAAATGCCGAAAACTATCATGTAACGGTAGATGGTGTACATGTTACTTGTGAGCCGGCAGAAACGCTTCCATTGACTCAATTGTATTATTTATTTTAATAGTAGTAGACATCTAAAAAGACCTAACAGATTTTTAAAAACTGTTAGGTCTAATATAAAAAATAAAAAACGATGACCATCAGTGAAACTTTAGGTACTATTTCGAATAGTACAATTAACGGACGATCGATAGATTATCTCGACTTAGAATGGTTCGAATCGACAAAGAGAATTCAACGTAAAAAGACACGTCAGGGAGAAGATATTGCCATTAAATTTCTTAGAGAAGGGCAACGCCTTCGAGAAGGAGATATTCTTTTTGAAAATGAAAAGAAAATAATTGTAGTCAATATTCTGGAAACAGAAACTATTGTTATTTCTCCGTCTTCAATGCTCGAAATGGGAACAGTGTGTTATGAAATTGGAAACAAACATATTCCGCTTTTTATACAAGAAGACAAAGTATTGCTTCCTTTTGAAATGCCAATGTTCAGATGGCTGGAAGTGAGCGGTTTTAAACCGGAAAAACAATCCGTGAAATTACTGAATTTGTTAAAATCGAATGTAGAACCGCACGGACATGGAAGTTTGGGTTCGACAATTTTTACTAAAATCCTAAAAATGGCAGCTCCAAAAGATGAATAATATAAAATTTTTAGCCAGCCTTTTGCATATTTCCGATCCTACATTGCCTATTGGAGGATATTCTCATTCTAACGGACTTGAAACGTTTATACAAAACAAAATTGTACACAACGCAGCCACTGCACAGGAGTTTGTAGAAAATATGCTGAAGTATAATCTTAAATACAACGATGGTGCTTTTGTAAAATTGGCCTATGAAGCTACAGAGACTAATGATTTGAAAGCGATTTTAGATCTGGATCAGGAATGTAACGCTTTAAAGTGTCCGAGAGAAATTCGTCAGGCAAGCCAGAAATTGGGATTGCGTTTGATCAAGATCTTCAAAAGACATGAGAATTTCCAGCTTATGGAAGCTTATGAAGAAGCGGTTCGAAATGGTGATGCAAATTCTCATTACTCTATTGTTTTTGGAATGTTTTGCAGCCTGTTAAAAATCCCTTTGCAAGAAGCACTTTTTGGATTTTACTACACTTCTACCGCCGGAATGATTACCAATGCTGTAAAGTTAGTACCACTGGGACAATTGGATGGACAGGATATTTTATTTCGTCTGTATCCGATAATGGAAAAAACGGCTAAGGAAACCATAACATTAGAGCGAGAGTATGTAGGACTCTGCAACACCTCTTTTGACATTCGCTGCATGCAGCATGAAAGACTGTATTCAAGACTATACATGTCATAATTAAAATTAAAAATCAATTTATAAAAAAATGAAAAATAGAAAATATATAAAAGTAGGAGTTGCCGGACCTGTAGGTTCTGGAAAAACTGCTTTATTAGAAAGATTAAGCAGACACTTATATGGAACTTATGACCTTGGGGTGATTACAAATGATATCTATACCAAAGAAGATGCCGAGTTTATGGCTAAAAACAGTCTTTTGCCTCATGAACGTATTATTGGGGTAGAAACAGGAGGATGTCCTCACACCGCTATTCGCGAGGATGCCAGTATGAATCTTGAAGCAGTAGATGAATTGGCAAACCGCTTTCCGGAAATTGAATTGATTTTTATCGAAAGTGGCGGAGATAATCTGTCAGCAACTTTTAGCCCTGATCTTGCCGATGTGACCATTTTTATAATTGATGTTGCCGAAGGTGAAAAAATTCCAAGAAAAGGAGGTCCAGGTATCACAAGATCAGATTTACTGGTAATCAATAAAATCGATTTGGCTCCTTATGTAGGTGCAAGCCTTGAAGTGATGGAAAATGACGCAAGAAGAATGAGAAAAGGAGCTCCTTTTATATTTTCAAATCTTAAGACAGATGTGGGCGTACAGGAAATTATAGGCTGGATCAAAAAATATGCTTTACTGGAAGATTGTGAAGAACCGAATCTAGTAAGATAATGAACAGTCGCTTACATATTATAGCAGGTTATAAACAAGGAAGTTCCTATGTAAAAGACCTCTATGTGTCTCCTCCTTTTCGTGTAGTATCAGTAGGACAGCGCAAAACCGACAATAAGCTTTATCAAATTGTAATGAGTACCTCGCCAGGAATTTTATGCGGTGACCGTTACCAATTGGATATTGATTTAGAAAAAGGTGCCGCATTGCAATTGCAGTCACAATCATATCAAAGATTATTTAATATGAAAAATGACGCTGTTCAGCAGCTTAATATCTCAATGGAGGACGATACTTCCTTTGCCTATGTCCCGCATCCGGTGGTTCCTCATGAAAATTCTGATTTCAAAAGTAAAGCCGAAATCCGTATTGGTACAAATAGCCAAGTGATAATTAGTGAAATAATCACCTGTGGAAGAAAGCATTATGGAGAGCTTTTTAAATTGAGACGTTTTCAGAATCTTACGGAGATTTATCACAAAAACAAATTGGTTGTTAAGGACAATGTGCTTATTCAACCTGATCTGATCCCGATAAACGGCATAGGGAATCTGGAAGAATTTACGCATCAGGGAACTCTTATCTTTTATAGTACAAAAGAAAATACGGATAAAAATCTCTTAGTCGAAACTATCTATTCTATTATTGAATCTCAAAGTGAGATGGAAATCGGCATTTCGGCAATGGAAGATAACGGATTCGTTATTCGAACACTGGGACATGGTGGTGAAGTAATGTATAATTTTTTCCTTAAGGTTCAGGAAATCCTTTGGGAATTAGAATAAAAAATAAGTTATGAATACTACTATTTGGGCACTAATACTGAGTGCTGTATCTATAAGTTTTATACACACCGCATCAGGACCGGATCATTATTTGCCATTTATTGTTTTGTCGAAATCTAAACAATGGAGCAAAAGCAAAACAATTCTACTCACAATTGCCTGTGGTTTTGGACACGTTTTGAGTTCTTTGGTTTTAGGAACTATCGGGGTTTTTATGGGATGGCAGCTTAATAAATTTTCATGGTTTCAGGAAATCAGAGGTAATATTTCGGGTTGGGCATTGCTCCTTTTTGGTGTGATTTATCTCCTGTATGGAGTGATTCAGACCATAAAAAATAAACCTCACAAGCATTTTGATGTATTAGGAGATGATGTTTATGTGTATGAACATAATCACGGAGAAGTCGTTATGCCTCAAAGCCGGATAAAAGTAACTCCCTTTGTGTTGTTCATGATTTTTGTCATGGGACCAAGTGAACCACTTACACCACTTCTTTTTTATTCGGGATTAAATCGTTCCGTGACCGAAATTGTTGCACTAGTAGTACCATTTGCACTTACAACTGTCGCAACGATGCTGGGTATGGTATTACTTGGACGATACGGATATTCAACTTTTTTCAAGACCGACAAACTAGAACGCTATATGAGTGTTGTAAGTGGTGCTGTAGTCACTATATGCGGTATTGGAATGGTCTTTTTAGGATGGTAAATTCAAAACAAAAAACAATTCAAAATGGATAAAATTTTCACAAAATTTCCCTTTATCGACAATGTATTAAAGGGAATGGGGCAAATTATGCTTCAGGAAAACAGATGGACAGGACTCTTATTTCTTATTGGTATTTTTATAGGAAGCTGGCAGGGAGGTGTTGCTATTTTGCTGTCTACAAGTGCTGGAACATTTACAGCGATGAAACTGGGTTATGACAAATCCGAAATTAATGCCGGATTATATGGTTTTAGTGCGGCTTTGGTGGGAGTGGCTTTGTCTTTTTTCTTTCAGGCCACAATATTAATCTGGATTCTTATTGTTTTAGGAGGTGCACTGGCAAGTATTATCCAGCATTTTTTTATTAGCAAAAAAATTCCGGCGTTTACATTTCCATTCATTGTTATAATTTGGTTATCCGTTTTTGTATTACATCATTTTACAGATATCCCACCTTCGGAAATGATTAGCGCAAAACCGGAAAGTGTTGCCTATAGCGAATTTATAACACCCATAAATGGCTTTGGCGAAGTTATTTTTCAAGGAGGATTATTATCGGGAGTCATTTTCTTTATCGCAATTTTTATCAGTTCCCCAGCGGCAGCTTTATACGGCCTTGTAGGATCTTTACTGGGAGCTTATTTGTCGTATATGTATGGCGAATCAATCGAAGGTATTCATATGGGACTATTCGGTTTTAACGCGGTACTTTCTGCTATTGTTTTTTCAGGTTTCAAAAAAACAGACGGATTATGGGTATTAATCGCAGTCCTGATTACAGTTGCAATTGATGACTTCCTGATTGATCATAACATCCTGACTGAAGTAGGCGGAGTATTGACTTTTCCGTTTGTGGTAGGAACATGTCTCACATTACTTATTCAGAGTTTTTTTATTACTAAAAAACAAAACTAAAATCATCCTCTTTACAACATCATTAAATCAAAATAATCATGCATTTCTTGCTTCATAGCAGAATGCATCAGCTAAAAATTACTCCAATTATTAAAATAAACAAAATGGCATCAAATAAAATAAACTCATTAGTAGCTAGAAATACCGAAAATGCTCCAAAAAGTATCGGACCATATTCACAAACTGTCGCGTTTTCACATTATAATAATCTTTCAGCTCAATTACCAATCGACCCAAAATCTGGTAAAATAGTAGCTGGTGGTATAAAAGAACAGACTGAGCAGTGTTTTAAAAATATCAAGGCAATTTTAGAGAGCATCGATCATGTTATGAATGATGTCGTTAGAATCACTGTATTCGTTAAAAATATCAAAGACATTGATACTGTAGACCAAGTTTATAGAATATTCTTCCCTACCTATGTTCCTACACGAACTACAGTTGCGGTTGCAGCTTTACCTATGAATGCTTTAGTACAAATTGAAGCACTTGTTTCAAATGGCGAGGGTACAATTCCTAATGCACCACAGGCAGGTAATCTGATAAAACTTATCAATAACACGGCAAATGCACCTAAATGTAGTTTGTCTGCACAAACAGTATCATTCTCTCATTATAATAATCTTTCAGCTCAATTACCAATAGATCCAAAAACGGGCAGATTGATAACAGGAGGTGTAAAAGAACAAACTCAACAATGTTTAAAAAATATCAAAGCAATTTTAAACAGTATTGATGTTCCTTTTGATGATATTGTTAAGATTAATATCTTTCTTAAAAACCTGTCAGACATTGAAGCTGTAGATGAGGTTTATGCAACATTTTTTCCTGACTCTGCTATTGCCAGAGCTGTAGCTTATGTTCCTGCAAGAACAATCGTGGCCGTTTCGGATTTATCTATGCATGCTTTGGTGCAAATTGAAGCAGTAGTGTCACACGGAGACGGGACGCCTCCTCAAGCTATCGAAGACAGACACGGAATTGTCATAAAAGCAAATAATACCGAAAATGCACCAAAGAATTCTTTGTCTACACAAACCGTAGCATTCTCACATTACAATCACCTTTCAGCTCAATTACCAATCGATCCAAAAACGGGTAAAATGATAGCCGGAGGTGTAAAAGAGCAGTCAGAACAATGCTTAAAAAACATTAAAGCAATTTTAGAAAGTATTTCACATGGTATGGAAGATGTGGTTAAGGTTAATATTTTCCTTAAAAACATCACAGATAACGACCTTGTAGATGAGGTTTATACAACATTCTTCCCTGGCGGTATTCCTGCACGAAGAACAGTTGGTGTATCAGCATTACAAAAAGATGCCTTAATCCAAATTGATGTAGTGGTATCAAATGCAGAAGGAACACCTCTAAAAATATAACAGTTATTCATTAGATGAGTATATCCTCTCACTTTGATAACATTCAACTCAAAATAATTTATTAAAGGGGGAATAATCCTATTCTCCCCTTACCCTTCTGCTTTATTTCTTTAGCTTTTTTTTATTCCTAAAAAAAACTAAAAAAGTATTTAGCATCGGGCAAGTACGGTTGTTTCTTATTGAATTCAGAAATCAAAATTACCTTATACTTAAAATAAAGCAATTATGAAAAATAGTAAGTTCGCATTTTTATTCTTGGTTGTTCTTGGTTGTTATACAGCACAAGCACAAATTAATTTTCCATCTCAACAAAAAACAGATGATGGAAAATCACTTTATGAAATGGAGTTTTCTCCTCGTTTAAAATTAAATGGCTACTTAAATTTAGGAGGTAATGACATGAATTCTCAGTCACTCAACCTAAATTCAGCCGATCCTTACAATAAAATCGATCAGAAAAATGCAGGTTTTAATATGTACCAAACACAGCTGGCATGGAAAACTACCTATAATGGATTCTCAAAAGGTCCGTTAGTTGCCTATGTCGAAGCACAATGGTGGGGCGCTCCCGGCGCAGGCGGCAACTTACAATTGAGGGTTGCTTACGTAGATTACAATCACTGGCACATAGGTCAGGACTGGACTTTCTTTGGTAACGGTGTTCCAAGCTGGTACAATACGCTCGACTGGGAAGGACCTAATAGCGGTACATGGGCGCGTCATCTACAGGTCAAATACTACAATGATTTTGGAGCTGATAAATCGTGGAAATTTGAAGGTGGTATCGAAAGTTCTTCTGAATATCTTAAGATCGCTGGCGGAGTTACTCCCGGTCAGTTTTCTGTAGACCCAATTGTAGCATTTACCAAAAAACTGCATGACCAGACAGGTTACTTGCGTTTAGCCTTTATGGGACGTACGCTTCGTTATGAAAAAGACACAAATGATAATGCTATGACAATGGGATGGGGTGTTAATGCCAATTACAAAACCATGCTGAATGAAAAGAGTTATTTTATGGCTCAGGCTGTTGCTGGTTCTGGCATAGGAGGCTCTTATACTTTATCCGGTGCCTTGTTTGGTAATGGAGGTGCAGGAAATATGTATGACGCTATTTATGACCAGAATGGCAATTTTAAAACAGTCCCTATTTATGGAGGTTCTGCAGGCATAGAATATTACTTTGGAGAAAAGAAAAGGCTGCATTCTAATTTAGTTGTCGGTTATACTACCATGACGTATAATGCAACTCCTGTTTCGCTTGTAAACAGTAAAATTATAAATGATAATTCAACAGCAGATTTTGTTAACAATAATTCGAATACGAATACGCGAATTGCTTTACCTTCTGCTTCTATCAATGCTATGTATGATATCACCAAAAACTTCTTGATAGGTTTAGAATATGATGCTGGCGCGAAACAGATCATCAATACCAATACACAAACTTCTACAGTTAATCGTATTGCTGTAGGCATGATGGTTGGATTCTAGCTTTTACTGATAATAGACTTTTGAGTCACATTAAACATAAAGATCTACAAAATCTGCTTGAAGCTTTTGCAAGCAGATTTTGTGGATTATATTAAAAAACAAAATGACAAAAATTCAAAATACAATAGTCTTCCTTTTCTTAATGATAAGTGTAGCGTCTGTAGCACAGAAGAAAGAAAGTGAAATGCAAACTTTCCTTAAAGATACAGACAGCAAATTTCCAATAGGGAATGTCTTGATAGAATACAATCACGGAAACACACATACCCATTCAGAACCAGATGGTTCATTCAAATTGCACTTTCAATCCTTTCCGGATACACTTGTAATTAGCCATCAGGGATATGATCAGCAAAAATTGGCTGTTAATAACACTACTGAGTATGAAAACAAAGTCATTTTTCTTCAGCGTAAACCTATTGAGATTTCCGAAATAATTATCAATCACAAATCATTTCTTTCAGATATCACAAAGGTTGATCTTAATAAATTTCCGGTAAACTCAGCTCAGGATTTATTGCGCAAAGTTCCTGGTTTGTTTATTGCCCAACATGCCGGCGGTGGAAAGGCAGAACAAATTTTTCTAAGAGGTTTTGATGCAGATCACGGAACAGACGTTAGTGTGAATGTAGACGGAATGCCTGTAAATATTGTATCTCATGCTCACGGTCAGGGATACTCAGATTTACATTTTGTGATTCCCGAAACCATCAATAATATCGATTTTGGAAAAGGAGCCTATTATGCTGACAGAGGAGATTTTAATACCGCGGGCTATGTAGATTTTAAAACTTATGGAGCTTTAAAAAACAGTATGATTAAACTTGAAGGAGGTTCTTTTAATACAAAAAGAATTCTGGGAATGTTCAATATCATAAACGATCCTGACAACAAGAAAAATTTCTATTTAGCAACAGAATACAATTACACCGATGGACCTTTTGACGTAAAACAAAATTTCAACAGGGTTAATATCTTTGGAAAATACAACCAGTGGATAACTGATAATGATTACTTCAATATCCAATTTTCTACGTTCAATTCTTCCTGGAATGCTTCAGGACAAAATCCGGAACGCGCCATAAATGAAGGAATTATCGATCGTTGGGGAAGCATTGATCCTACCGAAGGAGGAAGCACCTCTCGCAGCAATGTCCAGATGAATTTTAAACATATCATTTCTCCGTCAGAGCATATTGAAGCGATGGCCTGGTACTCTAAGTATAATTTTAATCTCTATTCTGATTTTACATTTTTCTTAAATGATCCTATTCACGGAGATGAAATTCAACAAAAAGACGGCAGAAATATTTATGGCGGTGAATTTAAACATGTCAAAAATTTCATCCTTCCTAATAGTTCTTTAGAATTGATATCCGGAATTGGATTCCGAAATGACGATATTCAAACTTTGCAGCTGAATCATGTTTACCACAGAGATTTATTATTGGATAAAAAGATGGATGTTACTGGCGTAGAAACCAATTTGCACGCTTACTCAGAATTGATATGGAAAACCGGAAAATGGACTATTGCTCCGGCGCTAAGACTGGATCATTTTATTTTCAATATGCATGATTTACTGGATCAGGAGCAATTGCCATCGGGACAATCATCAGAAGCCACCAGACTGAGTCCTAAGTTTAATTTGTCTTATGCTTCCAGTGATAAAGTTGTGTGGTTATTAAAAACTGGTATGGGATTTCATTCTAATGATATGAGGGTTGTAATTCCTCAAAACGGACGTAACACGTTACCATACTCTCTAGGAGCTGATTTTGGAACAAGACTTCATCCATTAAAATCATTGATTATTACACCAACGATATGGTATTTATTTCTGCAACAGGAATTTGTTTATGTAGGTGATGATGCTGTTGTGGAACCGTCGGGTAAATCAAAACGTTATGGTTTTGATTTAGGTATTCGCTACCAGCCATTACCAAATCTGTATTTAAATGCTGATGTTAATTATTCTCATGCCCGATTAATGGAGGAACCAAAAGGAGAAGATTATATTCCGTTAGCACCAATAATTACGAGTACCGGATCTTTAAATTGGGATTTCCTGAAAGGCTTTTCTATAGGATTACAGTATCGCTATCTAGGTGAAAGACCTGCTGTTGAGGATAATAGTCTCAAAACAAAACCTTACCTTGTAAATGATTTGATACTTTCCTACAACCGTGCAAAATGGGGGGCTAATTTTCAAATCAATAACTTATTCGATGTAAAATGGAATGAAGCTCAATTTGCTACAGAAACCCAATTGAAAAATGAAGCTGCTCCAATTACAGATATTACCTATACTCCTGGAAATCCTTTTGGGATAAAAATGGGAATATTTTATAAATTTTAAATGATATTCATTATTAAATTTGCACGATCTTTAATAGGATAATTAACATGGAAACACTTTCGAATTTTCAGTATAAGAAACTTTTTCTTCCTAACATTACAGAAAAAATACTTTCTAATAATGCAGATATACAGCTTTACAGGCTTGAAGATTATCTAAAAGGTATTCTTATGCCTGTAGTTCCATACCGTACCACTTTTAATTTTGTTCTGTTTATTACCAACGGACATATTAAACAGTATCTGGAGAATAAAGAATATAATGTAGAAAAAGGAGGTGTTATTTTTATCAAACAAGGAACAATTACAGCAACCATAGAATTATCCGATGATGCCGAAGGTTTTTTCTTAGCCTATGAGAACAATATTGTATCTGAACAGGAATTACCCAAACATAAAACCAGCATTTTTTTTATGCCTCCTTTCTTAAATCTGGATAGCCTTACTTACGGAACGATTAAACAACTGCTTACCATTATGGAGCAGGAGTTGTGGCTTAACGAATTGAATTTAAATGAGATCATCATCACTATGCTTCATCTTATTTTGGTTAAAATATTAAGTACCGATTCTGATAGTCATCATAAATCAGCTACTCGTCCTATGGATTTGTCTCTTCAGTTCCGCGATATCTTGTTCAAATATCACAGAGATGAAAAAAGAGTAACATTTTATGCCGATAAACTGTCTGTTACAGAAAATTACCTTAATAAATGTGTGAAAAATGTAACTCAAAAATCACCAAAACAATGGATTAACGAAATGGATATCAATTATAGCAAGGCGCTTCTTCAATCCAGTAAAGATATTGCCGAAATTGCTTATCAGCTTAATTTTCACACAGCTTCGCATTTTACGCAACTTTTTAAGAAAATCACAGGAATCACCCCTAAAGAATATAGGCTACAGTTTTTTAAATAAAATGATATTTTCCTGGTAAAAATTTATCTAACTAAGATTATATTCAAAAACTAATTTAATACAAAACAAAAAAACACTCGCTTTGAGTGTTTTTTTGTTTTGTGACCTTGACGGTATAGAATTCGAACCTTTTATTGGAAGATTTAAAGATTTGAATTGATATCTAATTTTGCTATTTGAATTTAATATCATGATTAGTTAGAGTCGCATTCCTCTCAATTCATATAAGCAACAAAAAATCATTTACTTATAATCAATTTAATGTAAAAAGTATTCAATCTATAAAAAGTCAGTTTGATGGTTTATGAAATAAAAATCCTATTTTTGAAAACAAATAAACACTGACAATTATCGGATATATCGACTCAATTTAGGATAGAGAAGTCTGATGTAGTCAGACATATATATACAAGTTGGTGGATATTTTGAAGAAACGACACGAAACTATAAATGAAAAAAATGACTTATTTAATTATTGGAACTTTAATAATTGGCGGTATAGCTTATTTGTATACTAAAACAAACAACAATCCTGAAGTTGAAAATAATTTAACAGAAAAAACTCAACCAAGAAGTGAATTTGAACATTCTCTGAATGATAGTTTAACTTACTCTGAAAAACTAAAAAAAACCAAAGAATTATATCCATTCGCAAAATGGAGAGAGAATTTTTTTGAGTATAAAATGGAACAATATACAGAAGAAAATTGCAATGAAGCAAAAGGAATATTTGACAATTTAATATTCAAACTTATAACATTAGGTGAAAATGGAAACAAAAATGACAAGGAAAAATCTTTTGAAATAGCGATTAAGTCACTAAATAAATTGAATGAGAAAGATGAAGGAATTATCGAAACAGGTGAAAGAGAAGATTTATGTGAACTTATTGATCAAATAACTCTTGCGTCAGGTTTAAAACCAAAAGATTATGCCCAAGGTGAAGGAATTGCTGACTTATGGAGAGAATGGTAATAAAAAACATCCGCTAATAGCCACTACAATGGATTTGGGAAATTTGTATTTAACCGAAAAATCTCGCATCTTTATTCCCCAACCTCGCCAAGCGCCAGAACGATGGTGGCAATTATGACAGACATACCTAAAATGACGATCAAAAAAGTAATTTTTATAGTTTTAACAATTTCAGCTTTGACAAGTTGCAGTCGCGGTTACAAAGTTGAAAATGGCAAAGTATATTACGAATATTGGAATGAGGGAAGTGGACAAGGAAAAAGTTTAATTGAACAAGCAGATGCAAAAACTTTTCAAGAATTAACATTTGACTGCGATTGCAACTTTGAGTTTGGCAAGGACAAAAATCACTTGTTTATAGACGGAGAACTTATAAAAAATATTGACCCTAACACTTTTAAGTTTATTGGAAACTATATTTTCCGTGACAAAGACTCCGCTTATTTTTTTGGTTTTTATAACAACTTAAACGATTGTGTAATTAAAGGTGTTAATCCAGACAAAATAAAATTGATTAAATATCCTTGGTCAAAGGCTGATAATTTTTTAATTCACGGAGGAGAAGCTGTAATTATTGACGATATAAGTGATTTTGTTCCTATTGACGATGATTGGGGAAAAACAAAAAAACATATAATTAATAACAATCAAATTCTATACGGAGCAGACGTAGAAACTTTTAAAATTACAAGTTCTTTTCAAGGTAAAGATAAAAACTTCAATTACGAGTTCGGTATTATTAATGAAGATGATTTCAAAAAAACAAGTTACAAGAAATTTGATTTTGACAAGCCTATTTGTGAATATGAACCAATAGTATTTGATGATATTTATGACAGTTTGGTATCATATAAAGAAGACCAAAATAAAAGAATCGAAATTGTAGAAAAACTAAAATCGAAAGGTTTTTCAATTAAGAATATTAAATATTCAAATTGGTCAGGCGAATCAAAAATTATCAGCGTTGCGTTGGCAAATGACAAATGTAATTGCATTGTTGAGAAACTTTACCATTATGATTATTCAAAACCTTCTGAAACTGAAAAAATATTTAAAGTAACAGAAAGAATTCATTGTAAACCGTAAAAAAAGCAGAACGAAAAATAACTGTCACCAACAGCTACTACAACGAATTAGGGCAATTGGCTTAATGGAAAGTTGGTTTTGTAATTAGATTTGGCAAATCCTAAAATAAGGCTTAATTTACTCCCAAACTCGCTGTCGTATCAGAAACATTGTAGCCAATTTTAACAAAGAACACAATGAATATTAAAGATGAACTAAAGAATGAGGCTATTTTAAATACTCTTTCAGTTAAATGGAAAGTTCGTAGTGATATTGGGCCTAATTGGATTGGAAGTAGCCGAGAAATTTGTTTTTACAAAAACTCAAAACCTATGGATGAAAACATGGCTTATTCTTTTTTAAAAGAATCCTTAATTGAAAAATTAAATATTCCTGAAAAGAGTGAAGACGATACGATTGAAGGTGACGGTGATTTGTTTATGTTGGGCAATGATTTACTGATAAAGTACACAATTTCATATACAATACCATACGACTATCCTCACAAGTATGAAAACGGAGAAGTTGTTTTAATTTCCGAATAATCAGACGTTAATAATGGTGGTTATAATCAGTTTTACTTTAATTCAAGTGGGCAGTTTTATAAATATTTGCCAGATGCTTTAAAATTAGTTGAAGCAAATAAATATTCCGAATTAACTAAACGAGCTAATGAAACTTTTGAAAAAGAAAATCCAAAAATCACACAACATCAGGATGGAACAATAGAAGGTTTTAGTAAATCTTATGAAGACAATCCATTAAATAAGTTTGACGATGAATTTTATAAACTTTACGAAACAGAAAATTTACAACAATTACAAGTAGATTTTATTAGAAAGCATAAAACTGAATTTATCGACAACTGAAACCTAAAAAAAGGTCCAACCGCTAACAGCCGTTACTGGCAACCTCACGACCAAATCACAAATAAGAAACAAAGTGAAAAATATCATATTAACTTTATTAATTCTCAAATCAATTTCGGCAAAGTGCCAAAACGAAAATGTAGAGAATAAATCAAAAGAGATTCTAATTGAAGATTTAATTAAAAATTCAAATTCTGGATTAACACAAAAACTAGACAGCGGTACTCAAATCTATCAAGGATATAAAATTTGTGAAAATCAAAATTCAGATATTCAGAAACTTGATAAATTAATATCAAACAAAGAATTGGACGAATTATTTCATTCCAAAAATGGAACATTAAAGTGTGTGGCATTTATAATTTTTGCCAAACGAAACAATGATAAAGAAATATTATTGAAAAAATTAGATGAAATTTTTGAAGAAAATTATTTGTTAATAGTACCCACCTGTTCTGATGTATTAAAAACTGAAAACATCTATAAATTTTGTGTAGAACTCGTGGCATATCCAAAAGTTTATTTCAAACCGTCATTTACACTGTCCGATGTAGAGAAAATGAATTTACTCATAAAAAGCTTTAAATATAATGACAAAAGGCAATAAAGGGTACAAGACAGCCACGAAAAACTACTACAACGTTATGGGTAAGCTAAAAACTAGATGTGCGAACTTAACATAGAATTCAAGTTAGGAACTAAACCTAAACTTTAGAATCTGAAAGAGAATCTTAGAGCTTAACAAATCCATGATTGTATTCGAACTAAAATCCCCTTTAAACATAGGTATTTCTAAAACTAAAAGAAAATCTTAAAAATTTTCGAACCACAAAAAAAGCCTGAGAATCTACATTCTCAGGCTTTTTATTTATGTGACCGCGGAGGGGTTCGAACCCCCAACCCTCAGAGCCGAAATCTGATATTCTATCCAGTTGAACTACGCGGTCTTTTGATTGCAGATTGTTGAGTTTAGATTTTAGATTATTGAATGAAATCTAAAATCTGAACTCTAAAATCTAATGTTTTTATACTAAAAGTTTCTTAACGATTGCAGAAATAGTTTTTCCTTCAGCAGTTCCGCCTAATTGTGCAGATGCTAATCCCATAACTTTTCCCATAGACGCAATTCCAGAAGCTCCGGTTTCAGCGATAATTTTTGCAACTACATCTTCTACTTCTTCCTCACTTAATTGTGCAGGTAAAAATTTCTCGATTACAGCAACCTGAGCCAATTCCGGCTCTGCTAAATCAGGACGATTTTGCTCTGTAAAAATACGAGCGCTTTCTTTACGGGTTTTAACTAATCTCTGAAGTAATTTAACTTCATCGTCTTCTGTTAATTCCTCTTTAGAACCTGATGAAGTTGCAGCTAATAACATTTCAGATTTAATGGCTCTTAATGCTTCTAATGCTACAGTATCTTTTGCTCTCATGGCGGTTTTAATCTCGTCCATGATTAATGTTTGTAAACTCATTTTATTTTTTTATTTAAATAGGTATTACCTATAATTGATATGACTTTTTGAAAGTGTATTCCGGACTTCACCGGAAACTGACAACAAATTTAACTTTAAAAGTTAAGTACCGAAGTCAAATTTTAAATTCTGTGCGAAGATAAAAAAAATAACCCGAAAATTAAATCCAATTTTCGGGCTATCTTTATAATTAGGATTGTAAAATTAATCTACGTTGTCGTGCAAAAATGAATTGTTTGAACGCAACTGCAAATCGTTGTTACTATCTGTTCCAACTGATATTCTCGAATTGTTATTATTTGATTGATTATTTGATAAATCGATACCTAATCTTTTATAAGCAGGCTCTTTTTCAAGTTCATCAATTCTTGAAACATTATTATGGAATTTATAATTAAATTCTTTTAGTTTCTTTCTTCTTTCTTCAGCTCTCAAACGTAAAGTTTCCTCGATTGTCAATTCCATCGGAGAAACCTCTGAAGTTGTTGTAAAGTGAGCTTCACTTGCAAAATCAGTTTTTTGTTTCATAGTGATGTTCAATTCCGCAGGAATTACATCTTCTACTACTTTATCAACAGGTTTTGACGCCACTAACTCATTCTCAACCTCCATATATTCTTCTAATGAATATTTGATGATTCCTTTATCTGAAAGTTCTGTTACCGGAACAAATTGTACCGGATCATTTACTTTTATATTACGGGTCTCATTCGATAATTCGAATAAAACTTTATTTTCCTGTTCTGCAACCGGTTCTTTTTTAACTTCTGGCTCTGATCTAAAAAGAGGCAAATCGAATGAGAAAGTCGTTTGTTCTTCTCTTTCAAAAGTTCTTTGTTGAACTTGCTGAACTGGTTTTACATTCTGGAAAGTCTGAGTTTCCGGAGTCGTAATAGTAAAATCAATATCTGTAATAGGCGAAACAATTTCGAAAGTTACGTCAAGGTTTTTGATAAACTCAGACATCACCACTAATTCTTCCTTATTCATCGATGGATTATTCCCTGCAACATTCGTTGATGGATTGCTGGTAACATTCATTGGTGGATTGCCTGCAACATTCATTGACGGTGTAACAGCAACTGGTGCAACTTCAATTGGAGCAACTTCAACTGGAGCAACATGCGTAGCTGTAAACGGCATTTCGGTATCTTCATCATCCATTAAATCAAAAACAATTTTCTCTTCAGATTTTGCAGTAGGTGTTTCTGCATTTACATCAAAAGAAGTAACTGATTTATTCGATAAATTATGAACACTTCTTTGCTCATCTTCCAGCGTATGAATGATTTTTTTAGGTTCTGTGTTTACAATTTCATTTTGCTGTTCAACATCAAAACCTGTTGCAATAATAGTCACGGCAATAGCATCACCAAGAGTTTCGTCTTCACCAACTCCCATGATAATATTAGCATTGTGACCTGCTTCTACCTGAATGTGATCATTGATTTCTCCAATCTCATCCAATGTAATTTCGTTTGATCCAGAAACGATAAGCAACAATACGTTTTTGGCTCCTGTAATTTTGTTATCGTTTAACAACGGAGAATCTAATGCTGAAACAATAGCTTCTTTTGCTCTGTTCTCACCCGCTGCAACAGAAGATCCCATGATTGCTGTTCCGCTGTTTGATAAAACAGTTTTAGCATCACGTAAATCGATATTTTGAGTATAGTGGTGCGTAATTACTTCGGCAATACCTCTTGAGGCTGTTGCCAAAACTTCATCCGCTTTCGAGAATCCTGCTTTAAAACCAAGATTTCCGTATACTTCTCTTAATTTATTATTGTTAATTACAATTAGCGAATCGACTTGCTTACGCAATTTTTCGATTCCTAAAAGCGCTTGCTCCTGACGCACTTTTCCTTCAAACTGAAAAGGAATAGTAACGATACCAACTGTAAGAATTTCTCTTTCTTTGGCCAATTGTGCAATTACCGGAGCTGCACCAGTACCTGTACCACCACCCATACCAGCGGTAATAAATACCATCTTAGTACCACGGTCTAACATTTTTTCGATATCAGCGATACTTTCTATAGCAGATTGCTGTCCTACATCAGGATTTGCTCCTGCTCCAAGACCTTCTGTTAAGTTCATACCTAACTGAATCTTGTTCGGTACCGAACTGTTCTGTAGTGCCTGTGAATCGGTATTACAAACGATGAAATCAACGCCTTTAATACCTTGTTTAAACATGTGGTTGATAGCATTACTACCACCTCCACCTACACCTATTACTTTGATAACATTTGATTGGTTTTTTGGTAAATCAAATGAAATACTTCCAAATTCTGAGTTGCTCATCATCTTTTTGGTTTTTGAAATTCTTATTTAATACATTTTTTACTTCTTGACTTGGGGCCAAAAAAGTAATCCTTTTCTTTTATTATTCTATTCTGCGTTGTCTAAAAAATCTTTGATTTTATCGACATATCGGTCAAAAAATGATCTTCTAATTTTAGTTTCAGTAGATTCTTCCTTAGTGGC
>Ga0247815_10000078_pt1 | contig 70928 bp, 58 predicted proteins | sample UWRJL194509B1_FD_181014 | JGI IMG/M metagenome (GOLD analysis project Ga0247815, IMG submission 181014) | Plant litter microbial communities from Arlington Agricultural Research Station in Wisconsin, United States - UWRJ-L194-509B-1 | ecosystem: Environmental > Terrestrial > Plant litter >... | reverse complement strand
ATATAATTGCAATATTAAAATATAAAAAAAGCGTCTATCTTTGGGCTCAAATTTTACAATTACATTTTTATGGCAAAAGCATCTGAAACTAAAGTGGGAAATATTTTACGTTACAATGGCGAACTGGTAACAGTTACAGAATTTGTACATCGTACACCTGGTAAAGGTGGTGCATTCTACCTTGGCAAATTTCGTAACATTAAAACCGGCAAAATTGTGGAAGCCCGTTTAGGAACTGATGAGCAAATTGAAATTTGCCGTGTGGAAACCAATGATTTCCAATACTTATATGAAGAAGGCGATTATTTCGTGGTAATGGATAATGTGACTTTCGATCAGTTTAATGTACCTAAAGCCCTGTTTGGCCCATCTGCAAAGTTTTTAAAGGAAGGTATGGACGTTATTGTTTCTTTTGAAAGTGAAGAACCAATAATGGCACAAGCCCCAAATTTTGTTGAATTGGAAATAACTTATGCTGAGCCTGCTGTAAAAGGTGATACCTCTTCAGGTGCGCAAAAATATGCCACAACAGAAAATGGTATAGAATTGAAAGTGCCTTTGTTTGTTAATCAGGGCGACAAAGTTAAAGTAGATACCCGTACAGGCGACTATATTGAACGTGTAAAATAACCTGCAATTTTATTAAAAAAAGTATATTAAAGGGCGCCAAAAGCGCTCTTTTTTTTTACCTCACAAGCTAGTTGTGATCATGAACTGCATCACATGGGTGGTCTCGTCACCGGTAAATTCACGCTGAAGCCAGCGGGTATATCCCAACTCTATATCCATGCCTTTACCCATCCGATATCCGGCCGAGATGTATGGCCTGTTCTGGTCCAGGAAACTTCCGTTAACAAGATCTTTGTGTTGTACATTAAGGAAGACTTCGTTTTGAAGATTGGCATAAATCCCTCTGGTAAAATCTTTGTTTGCCACCAGCGGAATCTGCGCACTCAGTAACAGTCTGGCACGTTGCGAAAAATTGTATTTTTCCTTTTTAACCATTCTTTGTTCCAACCTGCCCCTCAACATAAATTCTATACGCTCAAGCTTAAAATTCTGGAGGAACTGCTCATATACCCTGTGCTCTGGAAAATATGTTTTTTTACCCTCGTCTTTTTCCCAATCTCCCTTATGCGCATAACCAAATGCAATTGATTGCTTTTTGTTCAGGTTATAACTTAAAGCCGTACGCAGCAATATGGCCGAAAAAACAGTAAGATGGTCACTGCTTCGTAGCTGTACATCAGCGAGCAGGTCGAATTTTGGAGTCAGTTTCTGTGTATGTGAAAGAAAAAACCATGCCTCATTTCCACTACCCTGAGCAAAGGCCGACGTTGTAAATAAAAGTAATACAAGAACTATCTTCATTCAACCACAACAGAAGTTACTGTGGAATGTTCATCAAATATGTAATGTAACACCAAAAGGATGAAAAATAGATGTCAGTGATTTTCTATACGATATGTTTTTTACTTAAGCCCAACTTCTTTATTTTAGAATTAAGGGTTGTTGCGGGCACGCCCAACAATTTGGCGGCACCGTATCGTCCGGATATTTTCCCATTACAGAGTTTCAGCACTGCAAATATATGGTCGCGTTCATTTTCGGCAATTGTTTTAACTGGAGCAAATTTAGTGTTTTCTGGCATAATGGATTTATCCGCTGCAGGAATTTCAAGCTCCCTGATTAATGGTCCAGTAGTAAGTAATACCTGGCGTTCAATGAGATGTTCCAGCTCCCTTACATTCCCAGGCCAATGATATTTCATCATCCCCGCCAATGCAGCCTGCGTAAAACCCTCTATTTTATGGCCGGATTTGTTGGCAAAGCGCTTTAAGAAATGATCTGCCAGCAAGGGTATATCCACCTTCCTCTCCCTCAGTGAGGGTAAAACCACAGGAAATACATTTAACCTGTAATACAGGTCCTGCCTGAACCTTCCCGCGGCAACTTCCTCCTGAAGGTTGCGGTTAGTAGCAGAAATTATCCTTACGTCAGTCTTGATGGTTGTCTTCCCGCCTACACGTTCAATTTCCTTTTCCTGTAAAACGCGCAGCAACTTCACTTGCAATTCCAATGAAAGCTCTCCGATTTCATCGAGGAATAAGGTGCTGTGATTTGCCAGCTCAAATTTACCGACCCGTCTCTCTGTAGCTCCTGTAAAACTTCCACGTTCATGACCAAAAAGTTCAGATTCAATCAGATTTGGTGGAATGGCTGCACAATTCACTTTAATCATCAGATTTCCTTTTCTTGGGGAATCTTGATGGATCGCCCTAGCAATCAATTCCTTGCCTGTGCCGGTTTCACCAAGTATAAGCACCGTAGTTTCGCCATCAGCTACCCTGCTTAGCCGGCTAAAAACTTCCTGCATTGCGGCGCTCCCGCCAACCAGTTCATTGTATTTATTGATATGCCCGACCTCTTGTTGCTGATACAATTGTTCACTTTCCAGTTTTTGCTTGTAGGCTTCAATTTCAACCGCCTGGGATCGTATACGATCTAAAGCAATCAGGTTTGCCAGCGCCACAGAAACCTGCGCAGCAACAGTCTTCAATAACGTTTGCGCCCGCGCGCAAATGCCTTTCTCAACCCCATAAATAAATAATATCCCCATTACCTGATCTGCATGTCTCAAAGCTATTCCAACCATCGTTTTTACATCCCGGTTATCAGGACCGAATAAACTATCCGGAACCGATTCCTTTTTTAGCAGATCTTTAATATTTACTGTAACGGGCAGTTGTGAGGATAGTATTAAATCAAAAATCTCGTCTTCCAGAGCGTCACTTGACTGCCAATAGGCCGAAAAAGCGGAATTGGCTTCCATTGCCCCGGTACTATAGCAAATGATTGCGTTTGCATCCTGCCGTTCATGACCACAACTTACCACCGCATAATGCTCCAGGAAAGGAAAGTTTTTAAAATTTGCCGCTATGAAACTTTTAAAACGCTCCTTACTGTTAACCGAAGATATCCCTTCCGCCAGTTCAAGTAATGACCGATAGTCCCCGGTTAGGTTCTCCTCGTTGCCGGCATAAGGCCTTGCCTCAGTTTGGACGGTGGCACTGACTATTAACTTGTCTTGGGAACAATTCAACGTATGCACGAGCTCGGCAAGAAGGTCGGCAATTGTACAGCAAAATTTAAGTCCTTCGGCACTCAGGTTACTTTCAATATTGTGCAACTCAAGTGTTCCTAAAATGGTGTTTCCTATCTCCAGTGGAATATAACAATGAAAACGGTAATTCTTCCCTCCCTGATGTACTTCATGGTTCCCGCCAGTTTCGTCTGCCCAATCTTCATCAGTTTTGAGAATTGGATATTGATAACCTGCAATTTCCTTTTGAATAGGTGAAAGTGCAACCGGCTTTTTAATGGTTTGACTACTGCCTGCGTCGGTGGCGACATAACTTGCAGTAATCATTGACAGCTTTTCATCGTAAATGACCAATACACCACAGTCAATAGAAAATAGCGGTAGGAGCTTTTTACAAATTGTATCAAATAAAAGGCCGAAGCCAAAATGTCTGCCAATGCCGGGATCGGAATTGCTACGCATTTCTGCCATTGATTTGATAGCTCCAAGTGTTAAAAATGATTCGTCCTGCACTGGAAAAGTGGCACCTGATAGCTGATCTTTCATACCCTGATTTTAGAACCGCACAACCAAATGTTATGCCACAAGAGACAACAACCTAATTCACAGTTATTTAAAAAATAGTCGTACCTATACTGTTCACTATATTTCGCCAATCAGCGATTTTTTTCAACGAGATTCAGTCATAAAAAACGTAAATAATGCGGTACTTAATGAAGTTAAATGCTTAAATTTTATTGATGGATCTGCGTGCAGGCAAATCAAAAAGGTTCAGAAAGCAAATGAAACCATTATAAGCACCAACCTGATATGCTTATAATGGTTTAAAATTACTAATTTCCAAAAATGATTTTGTTTACCTGTGCTATTTCCGCAGGGCTGATGGTGTGTCCTCTATCCTTGTAAATAATTTCGGTAACGCTGGCTCCCATATCCTCCAGCAATACAGTACTTTCTTTCACTCTGCTTACCGGCACATGCGCATCTGGATCGCTGCTGCCAATAAATATGGGTGTTTCGTCAAAATCGCCTTTATAATTTCTATGGTCAAGATGTTTACCAATCAACCCACCCGTAAACGCCACAATACCACCATAACGTGCAGCATCTGATGCAACGAAGTCGAGAACAAGGCAGGCTCCCTGAGAAAAGCCTAGAAAATAAAGTTGTGACTTTGAAAAGCCTTTTGCTACCAGGATTTCTACTAACGATTTTAACACCTTAAGCGAGGCAGAAAGGGAGGGCTCATTGTCTTCCCTCGGTGAAAGGAAAGAGAACGGGTACCAGCTATTTCCTTGAGCCTGCGGAGCCATCAAGGCGAAGTCCGCAATATTAAGATTAGTAGCCAATGATAGTATATCCTCTGCATCCCCTCCCCGTCCATGAACCATGATAAGTACCTTTTCAGCCTGGCTTAAATCCCTGCCAGCAGTAATTGTGTTTGTCATAACTTTATATTTTCTGTACTATTATTCTTTTTTTAATCAGACATCTCTTTTGGACCTCAGCGACTAATCCAGCTTGGGTAAAATCTTTTCCAGTTCACCGCGCAAATGCGAATGCTGACTAGGCAGCATCAAATGTGTACCAAGTTCGCTGAGCGGCTCGTCAACTGCAAACCCAGGGTTCTCCGTTGCAATTTCGAAAAGCACACCGCCCGGTTCGCGGAAATAGAGTGAGAAGAAATAATCACGATCTATTTGCGGTGTAATTTGCAGGTCCTTACTTAAAATCATCTCCCTCATATTCATTTGAATTTCTTCATCTTTCACACGAAAAGCAACATGATGATTGGTCCCCGCTGCGTTTCTGCCCCTGCTTCCTGCCGGCGTTTCCAAAAGATCAACTACTGCTGCTGTATCAACGGTATCTGTAATGAACCTGTATCTGTTCCCTTCTTGTGAAAGCAACCGGTATCCAAATATATCAGTTAGCACTTTGGCTGTCTCGTCAATTTTTTGAAGCGTAAGCGTGGTACTGTGAAAACCTCTTGTGGCATTTTCATTTCCTACCTGCCCGGTCACCCAAGGTACTCTGCTATCAGTGTTTTTTGGAACGATCAGGCTAAGGGACAAACCATCGGGATCTTTAAATGGAAGGATTTTTTCACCAAACCTTTCAGATACCTCACCTGTAACAATATGGTGTTCCTTAAAACGGTCCATCCAGAAAGCAAGACTATCTGCCGGAACAGCATAACCTATTTCAGTGGCCATTCCAATGCCTTCTGTTCCTGCACCTATACCTTCCCAGGGAAAAAAGGTAAGTATCGTTCCTGCAGATCCGCTCTCATCCCCATAATAAAGATGGTACGTTCCAGGGTCATCAAAATTAACCGTTTTTTTAACCAATCTAAGTCCCAGTACGCCCGTATAAAAATCGAAATTATCCTTCGCACTACCTGCAATGGCAGTAATGTGGTGCAATCCTAAAATGCTGTTATTCATCTAAATATAGTTTAACTATTGTGGTGATGTTAATAAAATTGTCTACGATAAATGGGCCCTTAACATCCAGGCCATCGTCTCATGTTTTTCCATCAATCCTGTAATATAATCGCTGGTACCTAAATCTCTGAGTGCATCTGCGTATGCAGTTATATTTCCCCTAAGGTGTATCAGTATAGTCTGATGGTCTTCAAGAAGAGTTTTGATATAACTTAAACTATCGTTCTTCTCAGGGCCAGCCTCAGATAAGTGTGTAAGCTCCAAATATTGTTTTAAAGTTGCTGGCGCAAAATGACCAAGTTTACGGATGCGTTCCGCTACGTCGTCTACAATTTCTTCCAGCTGTCCATACTGTTCTTCAAAAAACTTATGTTTATTGTAAAAGTCTGGACCTTCTACGTTCCAGTGCGCGTTGCGTGTTTTAGTATAAAGTACAAATTCATCAGCCAGTATCTGACTTAAAGAATGTGCTACATCTGCAAGGTTTTGTGGTTTAATTCCAATTTGAGTTTCCATATCTTGTTTGTTTTATTTTGTACTGACTAGCCAAGAAATATACCAATCTCTAAAAACCTTTATACCAAATACTTAATCTGGGAAACCTGTTTTTGATTTTGCTTTATATCGTGAATTCACGATCTGGTGACGCCTACAGCTTAAAGATGACCTAATTTGGATTCGATCCATAATTTCAGGAGAGGGCCTGCTTATTATCTTTCCATATTTAGTTTTGGCAGCTGAATGATAACGCAAAAAATGTTAGGTAAAATTCAGTTCAAATTAATTATAATTATTTAATAATCAACGTACAAACGGAACATAGTAACGAAATATCGCTAATTTAAATTAATTTATTTCGTAACTATTTTATATAATATTTCTACCTTTAGTCTTATGGAGAACGCGACGGAGACTGCGATACTACTGGAGCTTAGCAATGCAATTGCCGCTATCCGGAACAAAACGGAGCTAGACCTGTTACTCAGGGACAAATTACGCAAGTTTTTTTCTTTTGATGAGATTACCATCAGCATTATTGGTATAGAGGGGAAAAACACCTGTTATCTTCATATCAGGGACACGGTGCACAATGAACAACAGGCAGCACAAAACGCTACTAACGATAATTATTTAGCAGACCTAATGCCAATGCCGCTGATTCCTTTAACGATCGCCCGCGGAGATAAAAATAAGGATTTCCCCCCTAAGCTATATCAGCTCATCTTCGAAAAATCGCTGGTTCAGGAATGTATTGCCATCGGACTCCGCAATGGCAATATGGTATTTGGTGGTTTGTCCATATTATCCTATCAGCAGCACACATTGCTCCAAAAAAGTACAGGAATGATCCGTGGGATCGCCGATCAGCTCTCAATAGCTATTGCAAACATTCTTGCAAATGAACAAATACTAAAAAAAGAGCGTGAAAATTCCTTGTTGCTCTCCCTAAGCAATTCGATTGCCACCATCAGAAACAAATCGGATTTGTTTAATGTGATAGAACTGAAACTTAAAAAGCTTTTTCATTTTGAGGATTTTGTGATCTGCCTGATCAATGACGACCAGCAAACACACAGTGCCTTTCTCTATAATCAGAAAAAAGATTTTCAGCGGAATGCCGGAATAGCGCCTGCGGCCTCTGAGCGTTATTCTCTTGATGATGGCCTTTGCGCTGTTATGATGGCCACGGAGGTTCCAGTGGTATTTAACGTAGAGGAGGTTCTACAGTGGCCAAATCCACCTGCGTGGTTAGGATTCTGGCATAATTTGGGTATCAGGGAAATGATAGGCCTTACCATATCGGACAGGGACCAATGTATTGGTTTCTTTTACCTTTATGCAAAAGAAACAAATGCTGTTGCAAACGAATATTATAACCTTTTACATAGCATTTCGCTGCAAATATCTGTTGCTGTATCTAATATCAAAGCAAATGAAAAGATAGAAGATCAGCTTCAACAAATCAATCTATATAAACAGCAACTGGAAGAGGAGAAGTTTTACCTGCAGGAACAGATTGAAAAAAACTATAACCATACTGAAATTATCGGGCAAAGCCCAGGTATACAAAAGATCTTTCACCTCATGGAACTGGTGTCGCCATCAGATAGTACAGTGTTAATACTTGGCGAAACCGGTACTGGAAAAGAACTAATCGCACGTGGCATCCATCGTCTTTCGCCCAGAAAAGATAAGCTCATGATCAAACTCAACTGTGCCGCACTACCAGCAAGCCTGATAGAAAGTGAACTTTTTGGACATGAAAAAGGCAGCTTTACAGGGGCGACCGAAAGACATATAGGTAAGTTTGAGCTAGCCCATAACGGTACTCTTTTTCTGGATGAAATAGGTGAACTTTCTTTAGAACTTCAGGTTAAACTACTCAGGGCTATCCAGGAAAAAGAAATTGAACGCATTGGTGGTAAAGGAATCATTAAAACCAATGTCAGGATACTCGCTGCAACAAACCGAAATCTCGCTAAAGAGGTTGAAAACGGAAATTTCCGCAGTGACCTTTTCTACCGCTTAAATGTTTTTCCAATCACTGTTCCTCCCCTGAGGGAGCGAAAAGAAGATATAACTGCACTGGCGCATCACTTTATGAACCGTTTTGCCAGAAAATCGGGTAAGGAAGTTAAGGCGCTTTCCAAACATGTATCAAAACTGTTAACCGACTACCCCTGGCCCGGAAATATCCGTGAGCTTGAACACCTGATTGAAAGAACTGTTCTGTTATGCCAGGGCAACATAATCAAAGAAATCCATTTACCAAAAATTGAACGGTTTAAAGAGGACGAAGCAAGCGGCAGCGGCCAGCGTATCAAATCAATTTTTGAAAACGAAAGGGACCATATTCTGTCTATCCTTAAAATATGTAAGGGGAAAATTTCAGGCAATGGTGGAGCAGCGGAAATTTTAGGGCTACCTGCGACTACGCTGAATTCCAAAATAAAAAAGTTCAACATCAAACGCGAGCATATACAAGGCTGATAGCAATTTTTATTATGACAGAACGAATTCTTATTGTTGAGGACGAATTTATTGTCGCACATGATCTCCAGATGATTCTCACCCAGGCAGGTTATGATGTGGCTGGCACAGTTGATTCTGTAAAAAACGCACTGACTGTCATTGAAAATGAACAGGTTGACCTTGTACTATTAGATATATTTCTGAAAGGAAAACAGACGGGCATCGACCTGGCTAAAATCCTGATGAAAAAAGAAATCGCATTTATTTATGTTTCAGCAAATTCCAACGAGAAGGTACTTGAAGCAGCAAAATCTACTCTTCCCTATGGTTTTATTGTTAAGCCCTACCGGGATAGTGATGTACTGCTTAGCATAGACATTGCCAGGTACCGTAAGGCACACAGCGAGCATTTAAAAATCAGCAGCAAGTTATTTATAGAAGATTTTGTGGTTGACATTTCAATGAAACCCCTCAGCGGCAAGAAAAAACTACTGCTCATTGCAGGTGCCTTTCAGCCGTATATACCTTTTGATTTCATCGCAATTATTGGCCGGGGCAAAGAAAATATACGGTATGCGGAAATCGGGGTTTACAGGAAACAATTTAATGAATACGACATCGTATCACTGGACGATTTCATCGTTTCATCAGGAGTAACACCGGAACACCTCTCTTCCATCGCCATGGTTGACGAAGAAATGACAGCCGACGCAATATATGTAGGTGCTGAGTATGACCAAATGTTGGGCGAAATCCCTATAAAAAAACTGATTTCAGATACCTATTCACTGCGGTCAAATCTGATAAAATCTGTCCTGCTTGATAATGGCGACAGGATTACTTTCTCCTTCTACAGTAAGCTGGAAAACATATTCAGACAGGAACACCTGGACCTGCTTAACATACTGGATCCTACCCTGGCGAAAAACCTTGGTCATATCCTTGAAATGGAAAGGGCAGCCTCTCCAAAATTAGCTGAGGCCGCAACTGATAAAATGCGGCCATCTGTTGCATTACCCCACTCAAAATTCAATAATATTACTGGCCACAGCCCGGCACTTCTGAACCTGCTGGATAAAATTCTTATTGTAGCCCCTACTGATACCTCAGTTTTGATCACGGGCGAAAGCGGAACGGGCAAAGAAATGATCGCGCAGAGCGTGCATCAACTCTCATCGCGAAGTAGTAAACCTATGATTGCGGTTAACTGTGCGGCGCTACCTGCAGACCTGATCGAATCTATTCTTTTCGGACACGAAAAAGGTGCATTCACAGGTGCCATCAGCCAGAGAATAGGCAAATTCGAAGAAGCCAGCGGCGGCACTATTTTTCTCGACGAAATCGGCGAAATGCCTGTTGAACTTCAGGCAAAACTACTACGGGTGCTGCAGGAAAAAGAAATCGAAAGAATCGGAGGGTCTGCACCGGTTAGTGTAGACCTAAGGATTATTGCCGCCACTAATCTGGACCTGGCTAAAGAAATCGCCAAAGGTAAATTCAGGCTCGACCTGTTTTTCCGTCTGAATGTTTTCCCACTTGAAGTTCCCGCACTGCGGGCCAGAAAAGACGACATACCCAACCTTGTACTGCATTTTTTAAATAAACATGGTCAGGCATTGGGTAAAAATATTACCGGGCCTTCAACAAAGTTTATGGATACCCTCCTACGCTATCATTGGCCCGGAAATATCAGGGAACTGGAGCATGTGATCGTGAGAAGCATGCTTTTGACTAAAAGTACGGTATTGCAAGATGATGTACTTGAACTTGAGGTAACTGAAGAAGAAGCTGCCGGCCCATCTGAAATCAAAACGATTATGGAAAACGAACGTGACCATATCATTAACGTACTCAACCAATGTAAAGGTAAAATTTCTGGGACTAAAGGTGCGGCCTATCTGCTTGGTATTCCAGCAACAACATTGAATTCCAAAATCAAGAAATTGAAAATTAAAAGGTAATGGGAATGAAAGAAAAGATCCTTATTGTTGAAGACGAATTCATTGTAGCTAACGACCTCAGGATGATGCTCGAACGCGCTGGTTACACGGTTTGTGGAATTGCCCCATCAGTAGCAAAAGCTATGGAACTGATCGCAACTAAAGAGCCCGGCTGGATCTTGCTTGACATCTTTCTTCAGGGAGATAAAACGGGAATAGACCTTGCTGCCTATTTGAAACAAATTGGCCTACCCTTCATTTACATATCAGCAAATACCAATCAGACCATACTCGAAGCTGCAAAAGCTACCCTTCCCCATGGTTTCCTGGTGAAGCCTTTCCGTGAGAAAGACCTGATGGTAATGCTGGATATTGCCCAATACCGCCACGACCAAAATTTGAAGTATAACGAGCAGCAGGAAATATCTGTAAAACAGCAAATAGATCAGATTGCCGATAGTGGCGAAACAATAGGAATAAGAATGGAAAAATTAGGCATATGTCTGCAGAACATTTTACCGTTCAACATCTTGAGGATTTCTAAACCTGGTGCGAAAACAGGCGCAGCCGATCTTTATCTGCACCGAAACACCGACAATACCATCAAAATCTTGTCTACCGATGAAATGTTATCAGAATTATGCATTTCCCAACGCGACTTTAAAACCTGGACCGCCAAAAACACCTTATTGCATGAACCGCATTTTTTAAACGGTTACGAATTTAAAAAACTGAGAATGGAGGATAAATTGATCATGGAAATTTCTGATCATTTCCAGTTAAAATCTGCATTTTTCACCGCAACAAATGTAAATGAAGAAATTTTTCAGTTCAGTTTTTTTTCCCGTTCAGACGCCGAATTTACACCCGCGCATGTAGAAATTGTCAGACAGTTGCAGGACAGCTTCCATCGAATCGCAGAGAAATTGGTATCTGGTAAAAATGCTGCACCCACACAAGTAGCAAAACGAGCTGTAAAAGCGCATATTGGTCTGGAAGATAAAAAGATCAATAATTTTAATGGGATTATTGGTAACAGTCCGCTGTTACTATCTGTATTCAACAAAATACAACTGGTTGCCCCCGATGAAACTTCCGTTTTGGTACTGGGAGAAACAGGTACGGGGAAAGAAAGAGTTGCCCAAACAATACACAAATTATCTCCAAGAAAAAGCCGGCCCATGATCACTGTAAACTGTGCAGCTTTGCCAATTACGCTTATAGAATCAGAATTATTTGGTCACGAAAGGGGCGCCTTTACCGGGGCAACTGATAGAAGGATTGGCAAATTTGAACAGGCAGATGGTGGTTCTATTTTCCTTGATGAGATTGGCGAGCTTCCTTTGGAGGCACAGGTCAAATTACTGAGGGTGCTCCAGGAAAAGGAAATTGAACGCCTGGGGGGAACGGCCACAAAAAAAATTGATGTAAGAATCATCACCGCTACCAACAGGAACCTGGAAAAAGAAGTTGCAGAGGGGCGTTTCCGCCTGGACCTGTATTACCGGCTAAATGTATTTCCGATTGAGCTGCCCGCCTTGCGCCAACGTAAAGAAGACATCCCGGCCCTGGTCGATCATTTTATAGCAAAGTACAATCAAAAGCCGGCAGGTGCCGAAACGCATATTTCAGCAGCCACCTTAGAATTACTTTTAAATTATGAATGGCCAGGGAATATCCGCGAACTCGAACACCTGATTGAAAGAAGTATGTTATTGTCACGCAATCAAGAGAAACTTGAGATAGATCTTCTACCAGATCACAACAACCCTGCCTCACAAACCAACGGAAGTTCTAAAGTGAAAACAATGGAAGAGATGGAAAGGGAACATATCATGAGCATTCTTAAGATTTGTAACGGAAAAATATTCGGCCCGGGAGGTGCCGCTGAACTATTGAATATTCCATCAACTACCTTAAACTCAAAGATAAAAAAGCTGGGCATAAAATATGAATTTGTTAAATAACGCCTTCAATTTACGGTAAGCACAGTATATAGTATGCACAGTCTGAAATTCCAGAAAGAATTCCAGACTATGGATTATACTTTTAGTTTTCCCTGGTACCTCCTGTAGGATACAATTGCCAGCAATGCAACAACCGAAATAGTTATGTATACCCAAGCCGGGATAGGAACGGGATCCCCTTTTGCATAGGAATGTAAACCCGTCAGGTAATAATTTACGCCAAAATAAGTCATAATAATCACCGAAAAACTGAGCAGTGACAAGAGGTTAAAAATATATTTACTTCTCAGTTTAGGAATCAGGCGTACGTGAAGAACAAAAGCATACACAATAACCGAGATAAATGCCCAGGTTTCTTTCGGATCCCAACTCCAATAACGACCCCAACTTTCGTTTGCCCATATACCGCCCAGAAAGGTCCCAACAGTAAGTAAAAACAGGCCAACAGTAAGAGACATCTCGTTAACGATACTAAGTTCTACAATTGACGCCTTTACTTTTACACTTATTCTCTGATGATCAATGATATATAATACCAGCACAACAGTCCCTAACAACGCACTCAGACCGAAAAATCCGTAACTCGACGTAATAATAGCTACGTGGACCATCAGCCAGTAAGATTTCAATACCGGCACCAGGGGCGTAATCTGAGGGTTCATTTGTGAACCGCCATGCGCAAAGCCCATCAGGATCACAGCTATCAAACAACCTGCAGCAGGGATAAATGCATTGCTGTTCCTGTACATCAGCAGTCCTGATAACACACCAATCCAGCTGATAAACATAACTGCTTCATACCCATTACTCCATGGCTCGTGACCAGAGATATACCATCTTACACCCAGTCCCCCAGCTTGCAAAAGTGCAGCAATACTAATCAGCACCAATACAAATGTAGCTAATTTCGACAACGGCTTTGAGTCTTTAAACAAACGTCCAAAGGCAAGCGCCAGAATTACAGTACCCAATATGGCGTAGGTAATCATCAGATTCAAAAAGATATTCCATGAATTGTATCTTACCTCAAGGTCTATTTTAGTTAAGGAGGGTACCACACTTTTGCCAATAATAAATTGCATCCGCTTTAAAGTTTCCAGTTTTTGGTCTGCGATAGTCCAGTTTCCGGATTGGGTAGCATCATAAATTGTCATCAGATAACCAGTTGCTGCATTGTCCTTCCCTGCGTGATTACCAGTAAGTGCAGCAGGTGGCGCAATCCAGGTATTATTGGCATCACCGGCAACAGGGAATACCCGAAGGTACTGACCGTTCAGTAACTGCTGCATTACTTGCATTTTATCATTCAGGTCAATCACATCTTTATCGTAACCATCCTGTTCTGACGCCTTTTTTGCAAAAGCCCTCAGATAATCATTCTTTAATAAAAAGTCTACGCTTCCATTGGGGTTCAGCTGCAAAAGATTGATCATTGCAGTATAACCCTGCTCATTTGCCTTGACGGCTTTTAACAACCCCGGGCCACCTTTACTGCCAACCTTTATAAACGGCACATTTACCCAGTCGAACGGCATCGTAGAAATAGAAAGGAAGAATTGATTAGCAGTAAGTGCGTAAAAGTTATCCTTATGGTATAATTTTCTTAGGATTTCAAGCGCCAAAGTATTAACTGGCTCAATCCTGCCGTCTATATTTTGTACCAGCAACCGGCCGAAACGGTCAGCATGATTCCGGTCAGTATGGATAGTGCCGGCAAATTCTGCTGCGTCAACCGTTTTCCCCGATAATACACGTTGTATATCAGCGGTATGTGCCGGATCGTGATTTTCAGTATTTTCGATGTGTTGATGTCCGGTATGTTCACCATCTTTGCCATGCATATCAATCTCCTGACTGAAGGCAGCAGCCGAGGGCAAAAAGAGCAGCAGCAATAGCAGCGTTTTAGACCGGGATATTGTCCTGAGTTGCTCATTTAATTTTGAGAAGTGGGTGCCCTTCCAGAATAAAGTAACAAACATCCCCAGGAAAAGCAGTGTGTAACCAATATAAGTGATATTGGTACCCCAGTAGTCGTGGTTTACAGATAACACTGTACCTAATTCATCCTGATCAAAGCTCGATTGAAAAAAACGGTAACCTTCCTGATCAAGTACATGGTTCATAAATATTTTATATGGCGTAGATTCTGGTCCTTCCTGGATCATGATATCCGAAGAATAGGATGCCGGACTATTACTGCCTGGATATTTCTCCATTTTAAAATCAACCAGTTTCAGTGAAAAAGGCGATTTGTATATTTTAGATCCGTAAGCCATTGCAATTGGCAAGCCTCCTACCTCTCCCTGGTATTGGAAATTTGTCATGCCTTTACCACCATATAAGGAAACAGTATCTTTCGCAGCCGGCGTTGTCACCTCCACCCTAACCAGGTCAAGGTCATGTTCATGTGTACGTTTATCCCCCTCAAAATGAATAATATGACCTAATCGTGCCGGTTCTGGAACTACAAAAGCCAGTTGCCCGTAGGTGTAGAGACTCCTCAGGTTGAATGGCTGAGAAACATTGTCCGCAGCAACTGTTTTTCGCTCTTGTGTGGCCATGATCATGTAGTTTCCCTCGTAAGGAGAGGAAATAACATATGGACCATTGGCGTCAGAAATGTTTATTGCGCCAGGTGTCTGCTTATTATAACTTACCAGCATATTCAAAATCAGCTGTACATTGCCGGCTTGAATATATTTGTTTACCCGTTTACCCTCTTCCAATACTACGAGATGCAAAGTTGGCTTTCCTGATTGGCTAAGTACCAGCGAATCCTGTGCCCTTGCATAGAAATCTACTACCCTGGTCTGTACTTTTCCGTCTTTATAGTTATACGCGGCAACAAAAGTTTTTTTAAAGGGTTTAAGAAACCAGGGAATCTGGTTGGAGATCAAAATTGCGGGTATGTCATCATATGCCAGCGCCTGCTCATCTTTTCCAATCTGAATTTTAAAGAATGTTGCATCAGAAACAATATCGTTGCTGCTCTCCCCTTCTCGTATATGCATAGAGCCCTCAAAACTGATGTACCGGGTAACAAAACCGCCTATAAAAATGATGATAAACGCAAGGTGAAATACCAGCAATGGAAGTTTCTTGAGTGATACCAGCTGGTACCTTTTAATATTACCAATGAAGTTTAGGATCAAAATCACCATTACTAGTTCAAACCACCAGCAGTTATAGATTAGCGCCTTGGCGACGGCGGTTCCATAATCGTTTTCCACAAATGTGGCCATGGCCATAGAAAATGCATAAATCAACAACATCGTACCCATTGTTCGGGTAGAAAAAAGTATCCGGCTTAATATAGAAATCATGTATTGCAGAGTTGTGTTTTGCCAGTTACAGCTTGGCGGGCACATATTAGATATTTTTTAGTTGCGGTGAGACTTATTTTTTAAAAAAGGATCGTAAGATGATATAATTACAGGCCGAGGTAACGGTTTAGATAGGGTGCGGTACGGCTGTTTTTTGATTTGGCCACTTCCTGTGGTGTACCGGCTGCAACAATTTCACCTCCCTTATCCCCTGCGCCCGGGCCGATATCTATAACCCAGTCACTGAGCGCTACCATAGACATATCATGCTCAACGGCAATTACTGTATTACCCGCATCAACCAGTCCATGCAGCTGCAGGAGCAGCTTTTCCACATCAGATGGATGCAGACCTGTAGTTGGCTCATCCAAAATATAAAGCGTATTTCCGTGCTGCACACGCTGAAGCTCAGTTGCCAGTTTAATACGTTGCGCCTCACCTCCAGAGAGTTCTGTTGCTGGCTGGCCCAACCGCAAATATCCCAGGCCTACCTGCCTGATTACTTCCAGCGACCGTGCGATGAGCGGCTCCTCATCAAAGAATAAGGCTGCATCATCTACCGTTAGCCCAAGTACCTGGGCAATATTTTTGTCTTTATAAGTAATTTCCAGCGTTGCGGGATTGTACCTGCTACCCTGGCAGGTTGGGCAGGGGGCATAAACACTTGGAAGGAAAAGCAATTCTACCATTACCATACCTTCACCGAGGCAATGTGGGCATCTTCCTTTGGTTACATTAAAGGAGAAGCGCCCCGCATCATATTTTCTGCTCCTGGCAAGTTTTGTACCGGCAAATAACTTGCGTACGTGGTCAAAAAGCCCCGTGTAAGTGGCAAGATTTGAGCGGGGAGTACGGCCAATAGATTTCTGATCAACCACCACAAGCCTTTTGATATTTTCCATACCTGCAATGATCTTTCCTCCCATGGTTTCCACCGCAGGCTGCGTGAGCGGATCCAGCTCATCATCTGCAACCGTTTCTACTTTTTGTCCCAGTTGTTCTGCAAGCAGTTCCACCAGCACCTGGCTTACCAGACTGCTTTTCCCTGAGCCGGAAACACCTGTTACACTGGTAAAAACTCCCAGGGGAAACTCTACATCAAGTTTATTCAGGTTGTTCCGGCTAATCCCTGATACTGTCAGCCAGGCCTTTGCTTCTCTTGTTTTCTTGCTTACTTTATCTATTGTTGCATACACATATTGTCGTGTAAGGCTCTCTTTCACATGCTTCAAACCTTCGGGCAGGCCACTGTATAAAATCTGTCCGCCTTTCTCACCCGCAAGCGGCCCAACATCAACTATCCAGTCTGCATGACGAATGAGGTCTATTTCATGTTCTACCACAAAAAGTGAATTGCCGGATGCCTTTAAGCGGTCGAGCACACCTAGTAATGCTTCTGTATCCGCTGGATGCAGTCCGGCGGAAGGCTCGTCTAAAACATAAACCACCCCAAAAAGATTGGAGCGCACCTGCGTTGCCAGTCTTAAACGCTGTAATTCGCCAGGCGACAGGGTTGGTGTACTTCGCTCCAGCGTAAGATAACCCAGACCGAGGTCCATCATGACACCGATCCTGGCACAAAGATCCTCCGCGATCCTGGCCGTAACTATAACTTTTTCAGGGTGTTCCTTATCTGTCTCAGACAGTTCCAGACCAGCGCTGCTCATGTAGGGTTCAAATATTTGATGAAGGCGGGCAAGTGGCAACCTTGCCATGTCAGTAATATCCATACCTGCAAATTTCACTGCCAGTGACTCTTTGCGCAGCCGCTTGCCGTCACATACCGGACAAACGGCACTGATCATATACTGCGCTGCACGCTTTTTCATCAACTGGCTTTGGGTACTGGCAAAGGTTTGCATCACGTACCTTTTCACACCGGTGAATGTACCCATGTAGTCGGGTTGCATCTTACGTTTTATGGCTTTCTGTGTTTGCTCAAGATTAAGGCCGGGATAAACCGGTAATACGGGCTGTTCTTCAGTAAAAAGAATCCAGTTGCGGGTTTCCAGAGGCAACTCACGCCACGGAATATCAACGTCATAACCCATACTTGTCAGAATATCGCGTTGGTTTTGTCCGCCCCAGGCACTGGGCCAGGCCGCAATCGCCCGCTGCCGGATAGTCAGGCTGTCATCTGGCACCATAGATTTTTCGGTCACTTTATACACGCGTCCAAGCCCATGACATTCAGGACAGGCACCCTCGGGTGTATTAGAAGAAAAAGATTCTGCATACAAAATACTTTGCCCTTTAGGATAAACGCCTGCTCGGGAAAAGAGCATACGCAGCAAGTTGGCCAGTGTAGTTACACTGCCCACAGAGGAGCGGGTACTTACTGAACCGCGCTGCTGTTGCAGGGCAACCGCAGGCGGCAACCCTTCAATCTCATCAACCTCCGGGATAGACATCTGGTTAAAAAGCCTGCGTGCATACGGAGAAACAGATTCCAGGTACCTTCTTTGGGCCTCCGCATATAAGGTGCCGAAGGCAAGAGATGATTTTCCAGAACCAGAAATTCCTGTAAAAACCACCAGTGCATCACGGGGAATATCAAGATTTATATTTTTGAGATTGTGTTCGCGTGCTCCCCGCAAACGTACGAAACCTGTAAGCGCTTTGACTGGTTTTTTAGACATAGTTTATTTATCCTTCAAAGGCTTACCGTAGTAGGTGTAAAGTTTATCCTTATAAGTACCTTCAACAGGAACGGAAGGGTTGTATTCAGGACTGTTTTTTACTGCATCTACAGGAATGTCCAGATGTAGGGATGAATCCTCCCATTTAATTGCGGTTATCCATTCTGTTGGCAGAACAACCTTTTTGCCCGGAAACCAGTTTCCTGTATCAACAATCAAAAACCTTAATCCCCAGTTATCGCTATCAATAATAAAATCATCCACCTCTCCTATTTCACCATCAGAGGCATGAATATCATAACCGCTAACCTCCGCAGTACTACGTAAATGCTGATCATTTGACTCCCTTTTTGGATGTTGTTTTTTTATAATATCTTCAAGTGGAATCCTCGAATCAATCATTCCCGTCATCCCTATCCCACCGTAAAACCCAGTCCCGCCTGCATCATAGTATGGCCATGAGTAATGGTCATACAGTTCAATTTCCTGCTGACGCGACACCGTTTTTTCTGTATCTATTTCAGGGCTGCTCTCTATCTGACTTTTTGTGAGGTTAACGGGCAGAATTTCGTTATGCCAATCAGGTTGCTGTAACGCTGCAGGCGCTATAAGTACTTTACGGCCTGACAGCCATCCGCCTGTTTTGACCACAAGATAACGTACAGTCCAGGTTTCATCATCAAAATAAAACTCTTCAACTTTTCCAATTTCGCCATCAGTTGCTCCTAATGTGAAGCCAGACAGCCTCTTTATATTGTATTGCATAACTATTCGAATATTGTTTATACCTGATTATCACATCAGGTTTCATCGTTACAACGCACAGACGGACAGTTGGTTTTCCTTATTTTGATTTTGGTGCTGATGATGTGGCCGTTCCACCTTGAACCCGTATTTTTAATCATAAAAACGGCCCCTTTTGTTTAGAGGGGCCGTTTTTATGATTAAAAATGTTGATTACTTATACCTTCCACTCAGGCCGCTCATAGTGGCAGGTGTATCCATAAGGATTTTTTTGCAGGTAATCCCTGTGTTCTTCTTCAGCATCCCAAAAATCAGTTGCCGGAACAACTTCCGTTACAAAAGTGCCTGGCCATTTACCTGAAGCTTCCAGTTCCGCAATTAGTGTTTCAGCAGTTTCACGTTGCGCCTCATCAAGGTAAAAAATAGCAGAACGATAAGATGTCCCAATATCATTCCCCTGCCTGTTTCTTGTAGTAGGATCGTGAATTTGGAAAAAATATTCCAGTAGCCCACGATACGGCAATACTGCAGGATCAAATGTTATTTCAATAGCTTCGGCATGTGTGCCGTGGTTGCGGTAAGTGGCGTTAGGTACATCGCCACCAGTATAACCAACAACCGTTGAGACCACACCATCAAGATGGCGAATCAGTTCTTCTACGCCCCAAAAGCAACCGCCGGCGAGAATGGCTTTTTCAGTATTCATATATCTTTCCCTTTAATTAAATGGTTTACAATGCTCTTATCTAAACACAAGAATAAGTAATTATTCCAACTTTGGCGAAGATTTGCGTCCAGCCAGACCGTAATCAGCTGAATTTTACAACAACCTTGCATTTGCAAAGATGAATCAATCGTTTTTCAACATAAGCGCTATATCTTCTATTAGTTTTTTTTATCTTCAATAATCTTAAACCTTTCAGTGCCATCTCATGACAAGTCCGCAAGTTTTATCAACCAAACCACACTACAAGATTCTTGACGGACTGCGCGGTGTGGCAGCACTTACTGTTGTTGTGTTCCATATCCTTGAAGCGCATTCTACAAGTCACCTGGATCTGATGATAAACCATGCTTATCTTGCCGTTGATTTCTTTTTTCTGCTTTCGGGATATGTAATTGGTTATGCCTATGATGACAGATGGGAAACACTCAGTCTGGGAGAGTTTTTTAAGCGGCGATTGGCCCGGTTACAGCCTATGGTGGTGATGGGTATGATCATTGGGGCAATTGGTTTTTATTTTTCCGCTTCGCCTATGTTTCCAATGATCCATGACGTGCCCGCATGGAAACTTATATTGGTCATGCTTATTGGATTTACGCTCATCCCCATCCCATTGTCAATGGATATAAGGGGATGGCAGGAAATGCACCCGCTCAACGGTCCGGGCTGGTCATTATTTTTCGAGTATATTGCCAATATCCTCTACGCCCTGGGTCTAAAAAACCTGTCAAAAGCTGCACTGTCGATATTCGTAGTAATCGCTGGAATCATCCTTGTCCATTATGCCGTGACCAGTGCAACCGGTGATGTAATTGGCGGATGGAGTTTAAGTGCCGAGCAACTTCGCATCGGTTTTACCCGTATGGCCTTTCCCTTCTTTGCCGGTCTGTTGTTATCCAGGGTTACACGCCCTTCCAGTTTTAAACATGCATTTCTAGGTTGCGCTATTGTATTGATCGTTTGTCTGGCTATGCCCAGGATTGGTGGAAAGGACCAACTATGGATGAACGGGATATATGATTCACTTACCATTATTTTCATCTTTCCGCTGATCGTTTATCTTGGCGCCAGCGGACAGGTGCATGGGCTTAAAGAATCGAAAATCTGCAAATTTCTGGGTGACATCTCATATCCGATCTACATCACGCACTATCCCCTTATTTATATATATTTTGGTTGGAAAAGTAACCATCCACAGGTTTCACTTTTACAGGCGGTCCCGTATATGGTTGCAACTTTTGCCGCTGCTCTAACCATTGCCTATCTCAGCTTAAAGTATTACGATGAGCCCGTACGTGCCTGGTTAAAAAAGAAAGTTTTTAAATAGCCACCGCCGTTTGATGGTATTCCTGCGCAGCAATAAATTCCCTTGCTTTTACAACATCTCCTATGATAATAATAGCCGGGTAACTCAACCCTTCTCTCAAAGCCGACTGCTGCAGGTCTTTAACTTCACAAACTACACTCTTCTGCTGAGCTAAAGTTGCATGCTGAATGATCGCTGCCGGCATGGCGCCTAACCCTGCTTGAACATATGCAGCAGATATTTCCCGCATTTTTTTCATCCCCATATATATTACCACAGTCGCTGAGCTATTCATTGCGCACTTCAGGTCATTTGACAAACTGCCATCTTTTTTGGTACCTGTAATCATCCATACACTTTCACTAATTCCCCGGTGTGTTAAAGGTATATCAACAAATCCCGCACCCTGCATACTACTGATCCCTGGAATATAAGTGGCCTTTACACCATTTGCTTCAGCAAACAATAATTCCTCAAACCCCCTCCCAAAGATAAACGGATCCCCTCCTTTAAGACGTACTACCGTCTGATATTTTCTGGCATGGTCAACAATAAGTTGATTAATTTCTTCCTGCGGGGTACTTACCCCATAAGGTTGCTTCCCCACATATATCATTTTACACCCCTCCGGTGCAAGTTCAAGTAGGTCTGTATTACTTAAATTATCATAGAGAACAACATCAGCAGATTTTAAAACATTATAAGCTTTCAATGTGATCAATTCCGGATCTCCAGGACCAGCACCCATTATAAAAACACCCAATTTCTTCATTTTTCTATGCAATTAATATATCAATTCTGCTATCTGAGAATAAAAGTCATCAATATTTTTTAAATAATCGAATTATTTATGATATTTATCATGTTTTTATAACTTTTAACGTTTAATATGTTACATTTGAATATTAAATATCACATATTATATGATTAACAGCAATAAAATAAGAGGGTTCTCATTGATTTCAATATAAAACCCATAAACACAAGAAGCAATCACCCAACCTAGATACATTTTAATCATTAACTAAGTATGAAAGCGCCGCAAATAATTGTAATTGGAAATGGAATGGTTGGATACAAGTTCTGCGAGAAGTTAAAATTAAAGTCCGCAGCTTTTGATCTGATAGTTTTTGGAGAAGAGCCCCGCCGGGCATATGACAGGGTCCACCTGAGTGAATATTTTAATGGCAAAACGGCCGAAGATCTTTCCCTTTCTTCTAAGGATTGGTACCAGGAACAAAATATTCAACTCTTTTTAAACAATCCTGTATTAAAGATTGACTTAGCGAACAAAGAGGTGCTGGCTGCTGATGGTATGAGTTACCGGTATGACTATCTGGTCTTTGCCACTGGTTCAGCGGCTTTTGTTCCAACTATCCCCGGTATTGAGAAAGATGGTGTTTTTGTTTATCGTACCATTGATGACCTGGACCTCATCAGCAATTATGCAAAAAAATCAAGAAATGCAGCAGTCATTGGTGGCGGGTTATTAGGTCTGGAAGCCGCAAAGGCATTAATAGACCTGGGGATTGAAAAAACAAGTATCATTGAATTTGCACCCCGCTTAATGCCGAGGCAAATTGATCCCGCAGCAAGTGAAATGTTAAAATCCAAATTGGCAGCGCTCGGTCTGGAGATACATTTGAATAAAAACACTACCAATATAGAAGGTGACGAATGTATTACCGCACTGAAATTTACAGACGATACCGAATTGAGTGTGGATATGCTGGTCATCTCTGCAGGGATTAAACCACGCGATGAGCTCGCAAGGGCATGCGGAATTGAAGTTGGCCCGCGCGGAGGCATTGTAGTTGATGAGAAAATGAGGACCAGTGATCCTGCTGTGTATGCAATTGGAGAGTGCGCTTTGTTTGACGGGATGATATACGGGCTCATTGCCCCTGGATATGAGATGGCTGAAGTACTGGCATCCAACCTATGTGAGGGCGTTAAAGAGTTCAGGAGTTTTGATATGAGTACCAAACTAAAATTAATTGGTATTGACGTTGCAAGTTTTGGTGATAATTTTATTGACGAGCCACATTGCCGTACAATCGTTTTCGAGAACAAACACAAAGGAATATATAAAAGAATAAATATCAGTAATGATGGAAAGTACCTCCTGGGGGGTATCCTTATTGGTGATGCCAGTGCATATAATATGCTCCTGCAAACTGCCAGTAACAATATGGTTCTACCAGAAAATCCAGAGGAACTGATCATGGGCAGCCGTGACAGCAACGCAGCATCGGCATCAGCGGGAATAACGGGATTGCCGGATTCAGCATTGATCTGTAGTTGTGAAGGTGTAACTAAAGGTGATATCTGTACCGCCGTAAGTGATGGCAACTGTGAAAACATAGATGATATAAAAAAATGTACCAAAGCAGGCACCGGCTGTGGCGGCTGCTTACCTATGGTAAAAGATCTGATGGCCTATACGCTAAGGGCACAGGGCAAGTACGTGAAAAATGTAATCTGCGAACATTTCAATTATAGCAGACAGGAACTTTTTGACCTTATCCATATCCATGAGTTAAAAAGCTACGATGAGGTATTGGATACCCTGGGCAAAAATGATGGTTGCGAAATTTGTAAACCTCTTGTATCCTCTCTATTAGCTAGCCTATGGAATGAGATGATCCTTAAAAAAGGCAATGATACAGCTCAGGATAGCAACGACCGCTTTTTGGCCAACATTCAAAAAGGCGGATCCTATTCTGTAGTACCAAGAATTCCCGGTGGAGAAATTACACCCGATAAACTCATAGTAATCGGAGAAGTGGCCAAGAAGTTCAATCTCTACACCAAGATAACCGGCGGGCAGCGCATTGACTTGTTTGGTGCCCACCTTAATGATCTCCCTGTCATCTGGGAAGAATTAATTGCTGCCGGTTTCGAAAGCGGGCATGCGTATGGAAAAGGCCTTAGAACCGTTAAAAGTTGCGTGGGAAGTACATGGTGCAGGTTCGGACTACATGATAGTGTAAGTTTTGCTATCAGGATAGAAGAGCGCTACAGAGGTATCAGGGCGCCACATAAGTTTAAATCAGCCGTTAGCGGCTGTATCAGGGAATGCGCAGAAGCGCAAAGTAAAGATTTTGGTATTATCGCTACAGAAAAAGGATGGAATTTATACGTCTGCGGAAATGGCGGAAGCAAACCACAGCACGCGCTTTTACTGGCAACCGACCTCGACAGCGACACCTGTATCAAATATATTGACCGGTTTCTGATGTTTTACATCCGTACGGCAGATCCTTTAACACGCACAGCAACCTGGTTAAACAAAATGGAGGGTGGAATTGACTACCTCAGGAATGTGATTATCAATGACAGCTTAGGAATGTCTGCGCAGTGGGAAACAGAAATTGAATACCTCATAGGCTCCTACCGCTGCGAATGGAAAGAAGCTGTTGAAAACCCGGCGATAAGGAAACGGTTTTCGCATTTCGTGAATGCCCCGGAAATCAAAGACCCTTCAGTAGAATTTGTAGAAATGCGGGGACAAAAAAGAACTGCGGAATGGAAGTAGCTTAAACAGAACCTTAATCAACCTTATAACCTAAACTATTATGGAAGTAGAATCAAACTGGCTGGCCGCGTGCCGCGTAGAGGACGCAGTGGAAAACGGAGGTGTGTGTGTGAAACACGGTGAAGACCAAATTGCACTTTTTTATTTTACCAGGCGAGACGAGTGGTTTGCCACACAGAATGAGTGTCCGCACCGACGTCAAATGGCCTTGAGCCGTGGTATGATTGGATCAACTGATGAAGAACCAAAGGTGGCCTGCCCTTTTCACAAAAAGACTTTTTCCCTGCAAACCGGCCAATGTTTAACCGGTGACGAATGTGCAATTAAAACTTATCCGGTAAAAATTGAAAATGGAACCGTATACATCGCAACCGGTCCAATTTCGTAAAAATTTCAAAACCAGTAATATAGTATTTACGAGCATAAGTACTTAAAAGCAAACCTTAACATATGATGAATATTAAAAATTCTGTAGCCATAATTGGCTGCCTGGCAATTACTATGCTCTTTTTTAACGCAAAATCGCAGACCAAAGCATCTCTTTTTGAGGGTATTATAGTGAGTGGATACGTAGATCACGGGGCATTTGTCAACTGCACCGGGCCCTGCATAAAATTCAGTAAAAAGCCGTACTCGGTGCTGTTAGGATTATTACCAAGTTTAAGGATAAAAAAAGATAATGTACCAGCAGGCGCAACACAGAATTCGGTGTTTACACCCAATCTGGGGGTTGGCTTAACAGCAACCATGCATCACTTCGCCTTACAGGTACCGCTGTATTACAATAATAAGACAGTGCTCAAAGATGGAAAATGGAACACGGGCATTGGCGTCGGCTATAAATTTTAACAAGGAACAGGAATTATTTACTCGCAAATCAACATTATGGCACTTATTACTACTGATCAACCTCTGGATAAACTCAATATATTTTCGCTTAAAGGTGTACAGATGAAAACCTTCCATATCACCTGGCTTACTTTCTTTTTCTGCTTTTTTGCCTGGTTTGGAATGGCCCCCCTGATGAAAATAGCAAGGGAGCAATTGCACTTAACTACCGATCAGGTTGGTAATATTCAAATTGCATCTGTTTCTGCCACTATTATTGCCCGTTTGCTGATTGGCAGGCTGATTGATCAGTTTGGGCCAAAACTGATCTATACATGGCTGCTGGTCTTGTGTGCAATTCCTGTTTTGTTAATCGGAACCAGTCATTCTTACACTTCTTTCCTACTATTCCGTCTTGCAATTGGTGTAATCGGTGCGTCCTTTGTAGTCACACAATTCCATACATCAATCATGTTTGCGCCCGGTATCAAGGGAACTGCAAACGCTACTGCCGGAGGTTTTGGCAACGCTGGCGGCGGAGCGGCCAATTTCTTTATGCCCATGATTGCCTCTGCATTTGCCGCCCTGGGATTTTGCAGTACCGCAGACAGCTGGCGTTTTGCCATGATCTTTCCCGGAGTAATGTTGCTACTCTGCGCCTTCCTCTATCATAGATATACCCAGGACAGTCCGCAGGGGGATTTTAAAAACCTTCAATCAACTCAAAAAAGCACAAAAAATACATTTCTTATTGCAGCCCGCGACTACCGCACCTGGATATTAACGATAGCCTATGCTGCCTGTTTCGGTGTAGAAATTACCGTCGATAACTTTGCGCCAATCTTCTTTACAGACTCATTTGGTGCAACACTGGCTGTTGCAGGCATGGTTGCAGGGATTTTTGGCTGGATCAACATCTTCGCCAGGCCTCTTGGTGGAGTTGTAGCCGACAAAATTGGAAAAATATGGGGCTTTGAAGGTAAAACACTACTGCTTTCCCTGCTGCTGCTGGTAGAAGGCATTGGGATTATTTGGTTTGCAAAATCGGGAAACATTGGAATGGCCATTTGTACCATGTTTATTTTTGGTTTGAGCCTTAAAATGGCCAACGGTGCAACCTACAGCCTTGTGCCTTTTATTAATCCGCTTGCTGTAGGCAGCGTTGCAGGTATCGTTGGTGCCGGGGGCAATATCGGGGCCATGCTTATTGCATTTCTATTTAAGGTTAAAGCTACCCATGTCAGTAAAAACACGTTAATAGATGGCATCAATGTCCACAAAGACCTGATTGATTATACCAGCGCCTTTACACTTCTTGGTTATATCATTTTAGGAATTGGTATTGCTGTATTGATTTTCAGGACTGTTACAGCAAAAAAACAGGCAACTATAACCGACTTCAACATGGCAACTACACCACGATGAAAACGACTACCTGCTGTTATTGTGGTGTTGGATGTGGCATTGTGGTAACCAAAGATATTCATAACCAGCTAACCGTTGAAGGTGACCAAAACCACCCTGTGAACAAGGGAATGTTATGCAGCAAGGGAATGAACCTGCACCATACAGTCAATGATAAAACCGACCGTTTGTTATACCCCGAAATGCGATATAACAAAAATATGCCATTGCAAAGGGTTAGCTGGGATAAGGCATTGGAGCGTACCGCAGCGGTTTTCAAGGCATTGATACAAAAACATGGGCCAGACAGCGTTGCGTTTTATGCTAGCGGGCAGTGTCTCACAGAAGAATATTACGTTGTAAACAAGTTGATCAAAGGGTTCATCGGCAGCAATAACATTGATACCAACAGCCGTTTATGTATGAGCAGCGCAGTGGTGGCGTACAAAATGAGTTTAGGCGAAGATTGCGTCCCCATCAGCTATGATGATCTTGAAATTGCAGATTGTATTTTTGTAGCAGGTGCCAACCCCGCCTGGTGCCATCCTATATTATGGAGGCGCGTGGAGGCAGCTAAACAAAAAAATCCGAACCTTAAAATTATTGTCAGCGATCCGAGAAAAACCCAAACCTGCTCTTTGGCAGATGTCCATTTACAACTCAACCCAGGCACCGATATCACACTACACCATGCTATAGGAAGGTGCCTGATTGAGGATGGAAAGGTTGATGCAGCTTTTATCACTAAAAACACCAGGGGTTATGAGCAGTACAGGTCCACTGTTTTCCAAACTACAATCAGCAGGTCTGCCGAAATTTGTGGAATTAATGAACAGGAGATCCGCCTGGCAGCATCGTTCATTGCTGATGCAAAAGGCTTTCTTACCATGTGGACGATGGGCCTGAACCAAAGTGTTATCGGAACCCATAAAAACCTGTCCCTGATCAACCTAAACCTCATTACAGGTCATATCGGCAAACCGGGCAGCGGCCCATTTTCATTGACAGGCCAGCCCAATGCGATGGGCGGCAGAGAGGTTGGCGGATTGAGTAACCTGCTGCCAGCCCATCGAAATTTATCAAGCCAAACGGACAGAAATGAGGTAGAAACGTTTTGGAAAATCCCATTGGGAACAATCAATGAAAAAGCCGGCCTTAGCGCTACAGAAATGTTTGATGAGCTGAATTCAGGAAAGCTCAAAGCAATCTGGATCTTATGCACAAATCCGCTGGTAAGCCTGCCAGATGCCCGACAGGCAGATGCCGGCTTAAAGAAAGCAAAGTTTGTGGTGGTGCAGGATATCAGTAATACCGTGGAGACACTAAAATACGCCGATGTTGTGCTTCCGGCAGCAGCCTGGGCTGAGAAGGAAGGTACTATGACCAATGCAGGCCGTTACATTTCTTACCTCAACAAGGTAACAGATGCACCCGGAGAAGCACTGCCCGATGCAGAAATCATCTGCCGGTTTGCAAAAAAAATGGGATTTGAAGGCTTCGATTTTCAAAATGCATCTTCAATTTATGATGAACATGCTGCGCTTACGGAAGGCACAAACATTGATATCAGTGGATTGAATTATGACATACTTAGGCAGAAAAGGGCGGTTCAGTGGCCCTTTCCTAAACACACTCTTACTACCGGTACTGCAAGGTTATTTGCCGACCATCACTTTTTTACGATAGATAAAAAGGCCGTTATCCATTCCTTTGACCACAGAAACCAATCAGAACCACTGACATCAGCATACCCCTTAATACTCACCACAGGCAGGATCAGGGACCAATGGCACACCAGAAGTAAAACCGGAAAGGTCAATAGACTCAACCAGCATATCAGTGAATCATTTGTAGAAATTAACCCCGCAGATGCGTTAGCCAGAAATATACATGACAATGATGTCGTGGAAATATGCAACAGCCGCGGAAATGTAAGGGTAAAAGCAAAATTCTCTGATGATATAAAAGCCGGCGTAGTATTTATGCCCATGCATTGGGGCTTAATATTAAACAGTGATTTAAATAGGGTAAATAACCTGACCAATAATCTGGTTGACCCCATCAGCAAAGAACCTGATTTCAAGTTCAGTGCCGTACAAGTTAAACGCTATACCAAGAAAAAACAAAAGATCATTGTGATTGGCGCCGGCGCCGGAGCACATGGATTTGTAAAAAGCTATCGCGAGTTAAATACTGAAGACGACATTGAAATTTTCAGCAAAGAAAACTTCCCTTTTTACAACAGGGTGCTATTGCCAGATTACATCAAAGGCAGCTTGCCCTGGCAAAACCTCATAAAAATGAGTGACGAGGAGGAAAACAACCATCATATCACATTACATCGGGGTATTGGCATTGACAGGATAGACAAAGACCTTAAAATTGTAACAGACAGCAATGGTGAAATACACCAGTATGATATATTAATACTTGCAACCGGCAGCAGGGCTTTTACATTAAAAGATATGCCCGGTTTAAAAGGTATTTTCACTATGCGCAGCCGCACAGATGCAGATCAGTTCAGACAGCATCTCGATATGCAGAATGGCGATGTAATCATTATTGGCGGTGGGTTATTGGGTATAGAACTGGCAACCTCACTGGTCGAAACAGGTTTTAAAGTAACAATCATTCAGCGGATCTCACGGCTGATGGGACGCCAGCTAGACAGTCTTGGCAGCCAGCTATTACATGAAGAGTTAACAAGTAAAGGCATTGATATCTTTTACAATGACGAAGTTGACCGTTTTCTGGGCGAAAAAAATATCTCGGGCATACGTTTAAAAAGCGGCACACTGATCAAATGCCAGTCGCTCGTAATTGCGATAGGCACAGTTCCCAATATAGAATTGATGAAAGATGCCGGAATAGAATGTAAGCGTGGCGTGGTGGTAGACGACTATCTGCGCACAACAGAAAAGGATATTTTTGCTATAGGTGAAATTGCCGAGTTTAAAGGGGCGCTTTATGGCATTACCGCAGCAGCGGAGCAGCAGGCAGAAATTGTTGCCAGTTACTTATCAGGAGACATTTCCAAATATTATCGCGGCAGCCTATTAATGAATATCCTCAAAATGCACAGTCTGGATTTATGTTCCCTGGGCCTTGCGGAAGTACCTGATGGTGATCCTGCCTATGAAGAAATTGTTTTTATTGACAGGGCCAAGCGTTATTACAAAAAGTGCATTGTGCACAACGATAAACTTGTTGGGGCTATATTAATTGGCGACAAAAGTGAGTTTTTAGAGTTCCGGAACCTGATTGACGACAAAACTGAACTCAGCGAAAAACGGCTGCAGCTGCTAAGAAGCGGCAAAACCACAGAACCCCTGATTGGAAAGACGGTCTGCAGCTGCAACGGCGTAGGCGAAGGTAACCTGACCAACAAAATCAAAGAAGGCTGTAAAGATCATTTACAATTATGCCAGTTAACCGGTGCAGGAATGGGATGCGGCAGTTGCCGGCCTGAAGTGAAAGCCATTTTGGATAATTATCAGAATGTGACAAAAACAGACCCTCAAACAATGCTCATAAAATAATATTGACCGCAGATGAAGATGGATCAAACGGTAACCATAAACTTTCCAGGGGGAATAATTTTTCCCGGCCATATGTGCAATATCCTTATCGCAGCATCCGCTGCTAAAATAAGGAGCGTGCGCTTTGGCCTGCGCCAGCAATTACTGATAGACACCACCAGCCAAAACATCTCCATTTTAACCTCCGAACTGGACAAAATGGAAATCGCTTATCAAATTAGCGGAGACCTGTACCCAAATATTATCAGCTCCTACCCTGCTGAGGAAATATTTATCAGGAATTCATGGTTAAGCGAGGGCGTGTACCGGGATATCTTTGATACAATTGATTTCACTCCAACTGTCAAAGTAAACATATGCGATAAAAACCAGAGTTTCACGCCGATGCTTACCGGCAACATCAATTGGGTTGCTTCAGAAACTGAACATTACTGGCATTTAATTATTCGTTTTCCAAAAACTAATGTAGTATACGAATGGGACCACTTATGTTACACCAACAACATTGCAGCGGTCACCAAACAAGTTGAACAATGCATACAAAATGATCCTTCAGCGTTTATCGACAACGAAAACGCAAGTGGAGATCAGCTTTTTGCTTTGCTTGACCGTGAAGAACTTATATTAAAGCCATCTGCACAAAAAGTAACACTCTCTGCTTTTAATTTACCCTACTACGAAGGACTAAACCGCTATAACAATAAATACTGGCTTGGCATCTACCGTCGTGATGAACTTTTCAGTGTTGCATTTTTAAAAAAAATGTGTTTGCTCTGCATCGCAACAAAACTGGGACAACTTTGCTGTACATCCTGGAAGACCATTATTATCAAAGGAATCGACGAGCAGGACAAGCACTTATGGAATGAGTTGCTGGAAGAATTTAAAGTGAATATGCGGCATGGGGCCAATGAACTCAATTTTCAGGTTGAAGATAATTGCGCGGCGGGGCTTGAACTAAAGAGTTATCTGGTGAAACATTTCATCATTGATGACATCAGAACTTTCGGAATTTGTTTTGGCATAAAAACCAGAAAAAAAAGTGAAGTGTTTAGCAGTATCCTGATCAGGAGGCGCCATCTGCTCAACTTACCTTTTTTAAAACTGTTTCCAGTGTACGACATTCTATGCGCAAAAAACTTCAATCCCAATGAGCGTACAGGTGAGATTTTCAGCAGTAGCAATCCAAAAGCAGTATTGCCAGAACAGCTCCGCAGGGCAGTAATTAAATTTTACAACTACCGTTCAAGCGCCATTGCAGAGGATCAGTTAAAGGCGGGCATCAGTACGGAACGGGTGGCACTTAAAGAACAGGAATATCTATTTCAATGCCAGAATTGCCTCACGGTATATGACGAAAACCTTGGCGAATCAGAGCGCAACGTAGCACCCGGAACCTTTTTTAACGATCTGCCAAACTCATTCTGCTGTGCCCTTTGCGAAGCTGAAAAGCAACAGTTTATACGTATTGCGAAAGAAAAATTATACGTATAACTAATTATTTATTAAATAGTTCGCGCAGTCCGTCTTCATTATTGATACAGATCATTTTCCCTTTGATGACAATCAGGTTCTCAGCAATAATCTCATTCATAACCCTGAATACCGTTTCGTAAGTTGCACCAGTGAAAGCGGCAAGGTCCTGACGGCTAAGATCTATCGCTATGCCCCCATTTTCATTTACACCAAACTGCTCTTTCAAACCTAACAATGCCACCGCCAGGCGGCCCTTTACAGACATGAGCGCCAAATTACGCATCTTCTTTTCCGAAGCATTTAACTCGTCTGCATAAAACAAGAGCAGGCCATATGCAAACTCGTGGTTTACTTTTATGGTCGACATGAAAAAATCTATTTCTACAAAACAGAGCGACGTATTTTCTAAAGCAGTTGCAGAAATAGGATACACGTTCTCTCTGGTGCTGATACCACGATGACCAAAAATAGCACCCTCATTTGCAAAACGCAAAATCAGCTCCTTGTCGCCCCATTTTTTATGTACTTTAACGTTTCCCTGCGTCACAAAATAAACACCAGTAACAGGATCGCCTTCTTTGATAATTACCTCGCCCTTTTTCGCAGAAAAATTCTTCCTGTGCGCCGCAATAGCCGGATGCCACTCCAACAGCGTAAGCCTGCACATGAAACAAGTTTTAAGGTCGCATCCGTTATTTTTTTTCATTAATATGTTTATTCTTTATTTCTTATGAAGCCGTCATCAGCATATTCATCACCCTTTGTAACCAATATGCCGATGATGGTTTCATCCATTCTGCTTCTACATTTCTATCACCTTCATGTATTTCCAGATTATTTGATGAGTGTACCAGGTAAACCTTCAATGGTTTCGCAGCAAAGCTGTTCCATAGCTTGCTTAAACTGCGATTTCAGCATGGCAATGGTATGGTCGCCCCCCTGATCACCTAAAGCTGCAACACCATACATAAAAGGCCTGCCCATAAAAGTGAATTCTGCACCTTTGGCAACTGCCCTTGCAATATCTGGTCCGCCACGAACACCACCATCCATCATTACTGTAATTTTGTCTTTATATTTTCCACTAAGGTTACCTAACGACCTGATCGATGATTCGCCCGCGTCAATTTGTCTTCCACCATGATTTGATACAATGATTCCATCCGCTCCAAGCGCAATCGCTTTTTCAGTATCCTGATCGCTCACAATACCCTTCAACACCATCTTACCTTTCCACTTGTCGCGTATCGCGGCAATTTTATCCATATCTACACGCTTATCAAACGACGCATTCATAAATTCCCCAAGCTGGCCCATGTCCAAACCTTTTTCCATATACTTTTTCAAAGTAGCAAATTCAGGGATTCCATTCATCAATGTTTCGATGGACCATCTTGGCCTGATAAAAGACTGGAATATATTATTGATGTTCATCTTAGGCGGCATTGATAAACCAGCTTTAATTTCGCGGTAGCGGATTCCAAAGGAAGGTACGTCAACCAGAACCACCAATACTTCGCAATTCACATCCTCCAGACGCTGCAGAATATCATCGCGCATGGATGTCTTAGCCGGATGATACAACTGGAACCAAAATTTACCTTCAGAAACCTCAGCAATACGTTCAATGCTACTGGTACCCACGGTACTTAATATGTAAGGAACATTATGCTTCAATGCTGCTTTTGCTAATATCTCTGAGGCATTAGGCCACATTAAACCCTGAAGACCAATGGGAGATATCCCGAAAGGAGCATCATACCTGTGTCCGAATAATTCTGCACTGGTATCTACTCCAGCATATTTTTGCAAATACTGTGGCATCAGCATCACATCATGAAAATCAGTTTCATTTTTTAAGAGGTTAACCTCTTCGTTGCAGCCACCTTCCAGGTAGTCAAATGCAAATTTTGGAATTCTTCCCTTTGCTTTCTTTTTAAGATCAGCAATCGAGGGATATTTAGGGTTATATTTTAATAAATCAGCACTAGCCATAAAATGATATATTTATAAAATTTCAAAGCATGAAGTTAGCTATTTGCCGCAAGCAATGTTAGTATAAATATGATCTTCATTGGCACTTTCCGTACTTTAGCTGAAATAACCAAGCTGATTTATGATTCCTGTCTATAATATTGCAGATTTTTCGCCCTTCTACAGCAAAGAAGAGCAGTTTGTAATTGTACCTTTCCAAAAGCTCAACCGCCCTGTACCTTTTGTATGGCCGCATAAACACAGCTTTTACGAAATTTTATGGATAAGGAAGGGCAAGTCAAAACATTTTGTGGACAACCAGGAACTGGAACTGGGCCAGGACACGATTTATTTTATGTCTCCAGGGCAGGCGCATCACTTTGAAGAATATGCGGCTGTACAAGGTGATAGTATCATGTTTACGGAAGAATTTTTCATATTAAATTATACCAGCAAAGAAGCAATACATAAACTTGCATTTCTTCATAACAGTTACAAAAACCCAAATATTGTAGTAGATGAACAGGCAAAGGAAACATTAGAGCCTATTTTAAAACTGATTTATGCAGAGTTTGCCAGGCCAAACTATTCAAAAATGGTAATTAGTTCCTTGCTATACGTATTCTTTGATTACCTGCAACGTGTATACTTTGATCAGCAAATTGCGCAGGGCGCATCCCCTGTTCACGTCACCGTCTTTGAAAAATTTAAAAAATTGGTGGAACAGCATTACCGCAGCCAGCAGCCGCTTTCATTTTATGGTTCTGCGCTATTTGTAACCCCACACTACCTGAATGAAGTAGTAAAAAAATCTGCGGGTAAAACCTCAAGCGAATTTGTACGGGACCGCATACTGCTTGAGGCTAAAAGAATGCTGGTCCAAAGTCACATCCCCATAGGCCAGATTGCTGATGAACTGGGGTTCAAAGATTTCTCTTATTTTTCCCGCCAGTTCAAAAAACACAATCAACTCAGTCCTGAGCAATACCGGCTAATGATGATGGAAAAACACCATATATAAGGTAGTCCTACAAGTCAGGAACCATTATTACGCGTCCAATCTTTCCGCGGGCCTCTGCACGTACATGGGCGGCGGCAGCTTCAGACAATGGAAAAACTTTATCTATTGGTACCTTCAGCTCACCGGTTGCTGCCTGTTCCAACGCTGTTGCCATCCGCTCATAAACTCCCTCGTCAACCAGTGCTTTTCCCAAAAGGCAACCGTGGATCACCAAACGGTGCGCCAGGATATACATGGTACTTAACGTTGCCCTGGAAGATTCGAACGCGCCAAGTACAACTACCCTGCCACCATCTTTTACCGTTGGAAGTATATCCTGCAGATCTGCAACACCAACTGTATCAATCAGCACATCAACACCTGCACCGTTTAACAAAGCTTTAACCTTTTCCGCTATAGGTTTTTCATCGAGTAATATGGGATCCGTTAAACCGTAATTACGCAGCTCTTCAAGTGTCTCTGCGCTACTTCCAGTGCCTAATACCCTGGCTCCAAGTTTTGAAGCCAGTTGCAGTGTTGGCACCCCAACTCCGCCGGCGGCACCCAAAACTAAAACCGTTTCACCCTTTTTTAACCCGGCTTGCGCTAAAGCTTGTGCTGCCGTTCCACCACCAATCAGTGCCGCAGCGGCAAGCTGCATATCCATCCCCTGCGGTACTGCCCAGGATTGTGCAGCAGGAACCGTACGTAACGAAGAATGAGATCCTGAAAATGCGAATGTGGTCACCTTCTGCCCTACCTCAAACGCGGTTACACCGGCGCCTAGTTCCAAAATTTCACCCGAGGCTGCATATCCACCAACATATCCTGCGTATGGCGGAACAGTTGATCGCCGTCCTCCTATATCACCGCCTTCAATACTTATAGCTTCAACTTTGATTAAAATTTCACCCTCGCCTGGTACCGGATCTGGCACTTCAGTATAATATAATACTTCGGGTTTACCCGGTTGATCATAAATTGCTGCTTTCATATATATTATTTCTTGATTAATACTTATATGCTGACAACAAAGTATCACCTGAATAGATTCAAAAATCGTATCCTTAGAAAGTCACAATTCTCGTTGTGCTAATTAAATGATAGTTACAGTTCGTACAGGATGACACTCACAATTCATTGCCGGATAGCAGTTACAAATCCTGTCATGAAAGCAGCTGGTAGCACCCTCACATCATTTACGCGCAACACTCAATTCATTACTTCAAATATTTGTTAAACAAGGTGGACAAAATATTGTTGAGCTTATGACACCCCCTTAGCACATCAGAAAACACAATATGAAAATAGGCCTTATTGCGCACCTAAAACATCCTATTAAAGCTCCATTTGCAGGAGGCCTGGAGGCCTTCACCTTTCAAATCTGCCAGTTGCTGAAAGCCAGGGGCCATGAGGTTACCCTTTTTGCAAGTTCATCATCAGATCCGGGGCTTGACCTTCACTCTATTTTAAGCGATGAACGGTATGACGAAAAAACCAGGGAGCGTAAAAATACGGCCGATATGAGTTCTGAATACATTGCAGAACATCATGCATATTATCAATTGATGAACCAGATAGACAGTTTGAATTTTGATGTGATATTCAATAATAGCCTGCATTACGTGCCTATTACGATGGCCAACCTTTTGAAAACACCTATGGTGACCGTGCTGCATACACCGCCTTTTTACGAACTTGAACTTGCAGCAAAAGCGGAAAGAAAGAATAAATCACTGCGATATGTTACTGTATCTAAAAGCAATGCTGACCGGTGGAATAACATTGTAGCCGAATGCGAAGTTATTATGAATGGCGTAGACTGCGGTGCATGGGACTTTTATGATGAAGGGCAGCAGGAAAATTATGCCGTGTGGTTTGGCCGGATTCATCCTGACAAAGGTTTACACCTGGCGATTGCAGCAGCCAGGCTGGCCGGTATTCCACTGAAAATTGCAGGCGGAATTGCCGATAAAAAATACTTCAGTTCTAAAGTTGAACCTCTTTTAGATGAGCATACACAGATGGTTGGTTTACTGGACCACCATTCGTTGAACAAATTGATCGGCAAAGCCCGCGTGAGTATCATCAGTCCCGTTTGGGAAGAACCTTTTGGTTTGGTGGTAGCAGAATCGCTGGCTTGCGGCACTCCAGTAGCCGGTTTCAGTATTGGCGCCTTGCCAGAAATCGTCAATGACAAATGCGGATCACTCGCTGCCCCTGGCGATGTTGCAGGACTATCCGCAGCGATAAAAAGCGCCATGCTGTTAAACAGGACTACTGTTCGTACCTATGCTGAAGATCATCTAAGTATCGGAAATATGGTTAGCTGCTACGAAGAGTTTCTACAATCGCAAATCGATACACACATTACCCAATTACTACTTCAACCCGACGCCACATTATGATATACCAAACCCAAGCTCCTTCATTTGAAAACATGACATCGGACATAGAGGATACCCTCAAAAAAATAGAATCTATCGCTGATGCCGGAGATCAATTGCCGCAGGCCCCTATCAAGGAATTCAAATGGCTGGCTGAAGCCGGCCTGCTGGAAATAGTGTTGCCCGGAGCCGCGCTCGATTTTACGGAAGGTCATACTGCCCAATTATTGATGTTGCTCAAAAAAATTGGCAAGGCAAATTTATCTATAGGACGAATATACGAAGGGCATATCAACGCACTATACCTCATACATTTATATGGGACAGCAAGCCAGAAACACGAATGGTATAATAAGGTACTAACTGAAAAGGCATTGTTTGGCGTATGGAACACGCAGGTTGGTAATGGCATCAATTACATCAGCACGGGACAGGATCTAAATATCCAGGGAAGCAAAACATTTTGTTCCGGTGCTGAGATTGTCACCCATGCGCTGATTACTGGTAACATTAAAACCAGTGAACGTAACGGCTGGCAAATGATGATCCTGCAAATGGATAAATTAGATGATAACCGCATTGACCGGTCAACCTGGCAAACTATGGGGATGAAGTCTTCGGGCAGTTTCACCGTTGATTTCTCAGGATACAAAGTGGATGATGAGGAACTTTTGGGAGTACCAGGACAATATCTTGGTCAGCCTTATTTTAACGGTGGTGCTATACGTTTTGCGGCAGTGCAGCTTGGCGGAGCAGAAGCCATTGCCAGTCATACACTCGCTTTCCTTGCTGGCATGGACAGGACTGATGATCCAATACAAAAAATGAGGCTTGCAGCTATAATGACAGATATTACCGCAGGAAACCTTTGGATTGAGCAGGCAGGCAGAAACTATGATAGCTGGGCTAGTCAGCCAGAACGGAATGCAGATCTGATTGCTTTTGCAAATATGACCAGAACGGTAATTGAGGAGATAGGAATAAAAGTGATGAACGAGAGCAACCGCTGCGTAGGTGCCCGGGGATTGATGCCCCCCTTCTCACTTGGCAGACTCAACAGAGACCTCACTTTCTACCTTCGGCAGCCTGCCCCCGATGCAACCAGGATAAATGTGGCAGAATATTTCATTAACTCATTTAAGAACGCTTCAAATGGTATTTGATAAACAGGCCTTTTGGCAATCGGCAACTGCCGTAAACGAAGAATTCCTTAGTACGATCAACAGTTGCATGGTACTTGCGCCACATCCTGATGATGAGTCGCTGGGATGCGGCGGACTTATTGCCAAATTGCGTCAAAGCGGAAAAAAAGTGAGTATTGTGCTCAGTACAGATGGAAGCATGTCACACCCTGGTTCTGTAAAGTATACTGCCGGTGACCGTACCGCAATAAGGAAACAGGAATTGCTAAGGGCACTTAAGGTACTTGGCGTTGATGACCATTACGTATATTACCTGGACGGCAAAGACTCAGCGCTGCCTTCCCTTGATGACAAGGGCTTTGCTACACTTCAGGAAAAATTGGAACATATCATTTCAATAGAAAAACCAGACCTTTGCCTGGTTCCATATGAATTGGATCCGCACCGTGATCATCGCGCCAGCTGGCAGTTGCTCAACGCTGCATTGTCCGCTTCGCCCTCTAATGGGGTAACGGTTTGGGAATATCCTATCTGGCTATATGAACTGGCTGATAAAAATGACATACCACAGCTTCAAAATGGCGAATTGAGATATCTTGACATTCATGATTTCCTTCAACAAAAGCGCTCTGCAATTGATGCTCATCTTTCCCAAACCACCAATCTCATTGACGATCCTGATGGGTTCCGTTTAACCGAACATATGATCAGCAACTTCCTCAACGGAAGGGAATACTTTATTGAGCGTATTGGCAGCAAAAAGGAGAAAACCCTGCCGATGGATTATTTCGAAAGCCTTTACCAGAAGGAAATAGATCCATGGAACTTTGAGCAAAGTGAATACGAACGGAAAAAATATGAAACAACAATAGACTATTTACCCAGAAGAACCTACCATAACGCACTGGAAATAGGCTGTTCCATTGGCGTCCTTTCAGAAATGCTCGCTGGTCGATGTGATACATTGTTATCAATAGATATCAGCTCAACTGCACTGACAGCCGCCAAAAAACGGTTGCAAGGCAATCCATCTGTTACCTTTGAGCAGCGCGGAATCCCAGAAAACTTTCCGGCCGGAAATTATGATCTTATAGTGATGAGTGAAGTTGGTTATTACTTGTCCACAGCAGACCTGATGCAAGCCAAAGCCCGCATATTGGAGACTATGCAGGCGGGGGCAAATCTTATCCTGGTTCACTGGACGCACTATGTAACAGATTATCCCTTAACCGGCGACCAGGTCCACCAGATCTTTCACGCGGACTCCATGCTGGAACATAAATCAGCCACCCGCACAGCAGATTACCGCCTTGACGTATTTGAAAAAGCCTGACATGTCATACCACACTGCTTTTTATATCCATCACCACGGCTCTGGACATCTGATGCGCGCCCTGGCAATAGCAACAAAAATTAAAGGAGCAATCACTTTCCTCGGCAGCGATCTGCACAGGTACAAGTCGTTGATCCCCATACATATCTCCTGTATTCATCTTCCTGCCGATATACCAGCTGAAGAAGATCAGTTTTACAGTAGCGGATCGGATGCCCCGGCACTACATTATGCGCCCTTAAATATAGCTGGCATAAGGGACCGGGCTACAATTATCAGCCGTTTCTTTGCCACTAGCTATCCATTGCTACTTTTAGTTGACGTATCCGTCGAAATCGCTTTGTTTGCACGCCTGTGTGGTGTCCCGACAGTCATTGTAAGGCAGCATGGTTTAAGAAATGACCCTGCCCATTTAAATGCGTATCACAGTGCGTCGTTGCTCATTGCACCGTATTCACGAAACCTGCAGTCAGGCGCACCAGCATGGGTAGATGAAAAAACAGTATTCTCCGGCGGGTTTTCAAGGTTTTCATTGAACGAAGAATTAAATGAAGAGGCGCTTGCTACAGAAATTGCCGTTATGGCTGGCCGCGGAGGTACTTCACTGGATATCAAATTTATACATTTCCTTGCTCTTACTTGTCCCGATTTTCGTTTCCACGTATTGGGTATTGCAGAAAACGGGCTTCAGCTACCGGGAAATGTGATCCTGTATGGAGCGATAGATGATCCGTCACCGGTTTTGAAGCAATGCATAATAATTATTGGAAATGCAGGACACAACACTGTCATGGAAGCAGCATCGCTACAGAAAAGCTTCATTTGTGTACCAGAAAATCGCCCGTTCTCAGAGCAGGAACACAAAGCAAGTAGCCTGGCAACGGCATTAGGAACTACTGTGATACTACCTGAGGTGCTGTATCAAACCGAATGGAATAACGTCTTGCGTCATGTATTGACCATAAAGCCAAATTGGGGAAACACAATAAACCCAAATGCCCTTCAAACAATAGCGGACACAATTGAACAACTGGCAGCTACCCTGTTTAATAAATCACAGCCAGCTTGCTAATCTTTTTTAGCCTTTGCCAGCTCTTCAGTAGTGGGCTGTCTAAGCAATTGCAGGCAGTCACCTTTCCAGTGTACCAGTCCCATTTCTTCAAATTGTTTCAACCAGCCCTTCATAGGCCATACTTTCCACTTCTGGTGGAACAGCGTAGCATTGGGAACAATATCACTCAGGTGATTTAATGGAGGTGAAAAAGCAGTGTGATGTTGATGGTATGCAACAGCATCTATACTTTTCAAAGGAATTTTTTCTGTCCTGGCAGCAAACGAAAAATCGGTGTCCTCTGCGCCATAACCTAAATAATTCTCATCAAAACCTCCAATTCTACGGAATAAGGCATTGCTGCATCCAAAGTTCAACGACCAGAATAGCTCGTAAGGCAAAATATCGAGGTTAGATCTTATGGGATCAGCGTTACTATAATAGTCAAGTTTTGCAAAAAGATCAGATTTGAATGATGCTTCAGCTGACAGATACCTCACTGCTCCTGATAGTAGACAATGATCCTCCCAGGCAGAGTCAAAGCATTGCATATAATCTCTTCCCGGTATACAATCAACATCCAGAAAGATAAGCCTGTCGAAAGAGGCCAGATTGGCACCCTTGTTACGTGCCGCGGCTAATGGACAAGCAATATCAGATGATAATACTGAGGAGTTAACTTTAAATGGCAATTCGCCCAGGTTGTAAGGTTCTTCATTCATATGTACCACAACCAGCTCATCAGGTTTTACCTCATTATCAATTAAACCCCTGACAAGATTTCTAAGTGCTTTTTCGCGGTTTTTTACAATAGTGATCACCGAGAGGCCCCTCATCATGCAGATTTCATGCTGGAAAAGTAACGCCTGAAGGTGGTGATCACATCAGCAATTGGCTCAAGTAAATTTTCTTTACGCCAACGGCCGCTATTCAGTTCATTTTCTATCGCTTCCCAAAGTTCACCAAAATAGCTGCAATTGTAGAATTTAACACTTAGCCATTCAACGTCAATCATTAGTTCATTGCTGATCATCGATAGGTTGTCGTCGAGCTCTAAGGGCTGCGACCTGTTCGTCCATAAAAACCGCAAGCTTTTTTTGATCGTCATCTTTCTGATCAGTGCCGGAAGTGGCTCTACCTGTTGCTGTTGCTTATCACGTGTCATGGCTTCCCAATGCTGCAATTGGACGGAAAACCCAAAGTCGACCCTGCCACAAAGCCTTGCTGAAGTATACACCTTAACCTGCGGAGACTTCCGTATTTTGGCATCAATACGATATAGCGCTTTTCTAAATTCCTCATCTTCAAGATAAGGGATTGCAGGAATGCGGCCGGCCTTTTCATAAATATGACAGGTAACAGCAAGACTTGGACCGTAACACTGAAAATGCCTTGGCCATGGGTCCGAAAGACATGGATCTATAATAGATTCCAGCCTGCTCAAATGGTACCGGTAACTTACATCCCTCAAATGATGCATACGGGATAGTCCTGATATAGCACGGGGAAGGATCCTTCCGCCGACCACTTCATTGCCCTTACCCATCTCTTCCAAAATATAATGAACCCAGTTTTTATCTACCTCACTGTCCCCATCGGTAGAAACAATTATACCATCAGGGCGGCCTAACAACATAAACCTTGCGTAGGCCTCATCCATCAGCATACGCCGCACGGTACCGATATGTGCAAATTCTTTAGGAATTTCTATCTCAGCAATATGCAATTGCAAATCAGGATAACTATGCTGATATTTATGAGCAAGCGTAAATGTCTGATCGTCACAGTTGTTTGCAAGTAACAGTATTTCAAACCGTTTCGGATCAAGCAGCACCCCATCTTCATCTACCTGACACCGCAAAGCATCAAGCGTACTCCAGATCCCCTCCTCTTCGTTTTTCACAGGAACGATGACGGTGAGCTCTAATTCAGGTTTTGGTTTGGCAGGAAATAGTAATTGATGTTCGAATAGAGGATTGCGTATAATCATATTTAGGTTGAGGTTTCTACTATGATGGCAGGCAGGTTTAGTGCCAAAAAAAAGCCGCCCGTTGAGGCGGCTCCTATCAAGTTACTTCAATTAGGTAGTTAATCTTGCGGCATCACGCAATGCTTTAATTGCATCATGAGCAGCTTTGATGTCTTCAGCCTGACGACTTACCAATTCCAAAGAACTTCCACTAAGTTCACCTTTTTCAAGTGCAGTTTTGTAAGCGGCTTTAATAGCATCTTCTCCGCGTTCTGCCTCATTAAGAATACTTACGCGGTCAGACCCACCAAATAATGCCTTAACGTCAATCCATGCTCTATGTAATGTACCGGCAACGCTGTTACCAGTTTCTATTTCTTCGCCCTGAGCTGCTACTGCTGCAGTCAATTCCTGACTAAAAGTTCTGCTTTGTGCACTATATTTCTGAAAGATTTCTTTCAGGTCAATGTTTTCATCGTTAATATCTGCAATAGCTTTTTCAAATCCCGCAACGCGGTCGTTATTGATTTCTGTTAGCTCGTTTAATACTGTTGAATTTTCCATGTATAGATAGTTTTAGTATGCACAACAAAGCTTTTACCAGACGGTTTTAAATAACGTATTTATTTTTTTCAGTTAGGTTGGAAACGAATTCATACCTTATGCAGCAAGGAGCAACCTTGAAATAGGCACTTGATGATGCCTCAAAGGCCTATTTAAAAACAATCAGTTGGGCATAACCCCCTTATTTATGCTAGTAGCCATATACATTTGCTGCATCACAGGTAGGTGTGGTGCAGTTAGCATAGCGAGGGCAACAAATAAAAAGCCGGAGAGATCGCTCTCCTGAAATAGTAAATAACTAAGCACCGCTAAAAAAGAAATAGCAGTGTATACGATCAGCGTATTCTTAACAAGTTGCCAGATAATTGATCCTGTTGAAAAAAGGCAACCTTCTTTTAGATAGGTGATTATATGATGAATTGATAAAACTGAATGCCAGGCTACAAAATAAAATGCAAAGGCCAATAATAATGGCAACTGGCTAATAATAAATAAAAGTGCCAGCAGCTGCATCATGTATAGCACAAAAAATCGCTGAGATGTCCTCACAGAGAGATGATGCGTGATCAGCAAAGTGCAAAAAGCAATTCCAGCGACAGAAATTAAGATCACCTGAATGTTTTTAAACCATTCAGTATTGATCAATGAATGATCGACTGCATGCGAAAACAAGTATATTGGTTTAACCTCATCAAGATGGGTCAGTAAAATAACTGCTATTACAAGTGTCCCGTCAGCAAGGGCCATAAGCTTTTGTGTAACCCTATCCGATCTGTATTCATTGATGTCAGTTTCACCAAAGTGATAAGCAGAAAACAGTAAAAAAAGTGCGTTTGCTGTTAGTGGGAAGAAATATAATAATAAACCGAAAAGCAGCAGGCGCCCCATATATTCACTGAAAAAACGGGCCTTTGAAAAGTCCCTGCCCTTGTTAAGTGAGGTTTGCTGGGAAACCAACTGGTCCGCCGCACCATGAGGTATGCCAAGCAACAGTATACCCGAAAAAAGAATGTACTCCTGAAACTGGATAGATACAGGAGTTATAAATGAAACGACAATCGTGAACAAAATACCAAACGCAATTAAGCCCAGTTTTATCATTGCCCGTTAAAAAACAGCTTAAAAGTGGTGCCTTCGTTCACTACACTTTCTACCTCAATTTTACCTTTCATTGCCTCTATTTGGGTTTTGATAATAAACAAACCCAAACCTTTGGCGTCACTGTTTCCGTGAAATGTTTTATACACGCCAAACAAGCTTTCACCATATTTTTCAAGGTCGATCCCCATTCCATTGTCTTTAAAGACCAATACCTTATATTTTTCCTCGGTATACATGGAAACCTCAATAGCCAGAGGCCGTTCAACCATTTTATATTTTATAGCATTGGTAAATAAATTAAGCAGAATACTTTCAAAATAGGCAGGATTGGTAACAATGAATCGATCATGATCAAACTGGAATCCGACACTTGTACCTGCTTCGGTTAACAATACTGTGATGCTGTTCATCAACATGTCTATCTCCCGCCGTACATAAACATGATCGGTTGGCAGACTTATATTAGATTGTATACTAATGATTCCGCTAAGGTTCTTCACCGTCTCATCCAGGCCTTTGGTACTTTCCTTTATGAGCGACCAGGTCTGATCCCTGCTTGCCGGGTCGTCAATATCATTCAGATTGATGATACCAATAATGTTTGCGATGTGCGAGCGGATATTGTGTGACACAATATAGGTAAAGTTTACCAGCCTTGTATTTTGTTCAGCGGCAACGTCTACCAAATGCTGAAGTTCCTCCTGTTTAATGATTAACGGGGTGATATCATGTCCAATACACAGTACTTCATGAGGCTGCCCATCTTCATCGGTTAGGATCTTAAATTCCCATTGTGTAGAAACCTGTCCGGAGGGACTAGGCTTTCTGAGTATAACCCAGTGAGATTGCTCGGGATTAGCGAAACATTTCTCAACCGTTGCTATACATAACTCGTGATCGTCGGCAATAATCAGATTTAGCGATGGCTTGCCCATAAAATCCTCTGCTTTTATGCCTAGGTTTGAACAGAAGAAAGGGTTTAAATAGCTATAATTACCAAATAAATCAGTCCTGATGATATAAAAAGAGTTGTTAACTATTATCGATTTATAATATTTATTATCCTTTTGAACCTGCTGAAAAAGATCGTTGCTTGTGTCTTGCATTGGAGCGTTTTACTGATGATTTGATATAAATCAATTGATGAACTTATACAAAAGTAATGCTGCCCATTTTCCAGTAAAGAAAAGTCTACCTTAGCCAAAAAACTACAGGGCAATATTATACAGTATAATAACCAAATGTGCACATTTAAAAGTAGCACAACTATGGTTATATGTGTATTCCGATAGGAAAATCATATAACCACTGCCTTTTAATCAAGTAAATATGTCTATGTTGCCTGTAAGAAATTTATTAACCTAAACCTGCATTCCGCCAGAAATTTCTATTCGCTGCGCATTTACCCATCTCGCCTCCTCAGTACATAAAAATGCCACAACGCCCCCGATGTCTGCTGCTTCCCCCGGCCTCCCCAATGCCGTAACAGCGCTAACCATCTTTTTAAGCTCTTCACTTTCCCTCAAGTGACCACCACCAAAGTCGGTCAGCACAGCACCTGGAGCAATAGTATTTGCCCTTATACCTCTAGCGCCCAGTTCCTTCGCCAGGTAACGTGAAAATATTTCGATTGCGCCCTTCATTGCTGCATAAGCTGAAGACCCTTGTACACTTACTCTGGTGAGGCCACTTGACACATTCACGATACCTCCGCCATCATTCATCAGGGGAATCAATTTTTGCGTAAGGAAATAAACACCTTTAAAATGGACGTTTAGCAATTCATCAAACAGATCTTCGGTAACATCCGCTATTGGAGAATAACCACCTGTGCCTGCGTTATTGACTAAAAAATCAATTCGTTCTCTATTAAATTTTGTCGCCAATAGCCCTTTGAGCTGGAGGACAAAAGAATCGAAATCTTTTAGCTCAGCAGTATTGAGCTGCAAAGACGCAGCTTTTTGCCCGCTTTTTTCGATCTGGGCTACTACCTCCTCTGCCTCCTGTTTTTTGCTGTGATAAGTCAGGATTACATCCAGTCCCTTTTCAGCCAATTGTAATGCCATATCTTTACCTAAGCCGCGACTGCCGCCGGTAACCAGTACTATTTTATTTATACTTTTCATCTTTTTTATTTATACTTTTCATCTTTGTTTTTTTTAACAAAGGTGGCTGGAAAAAACTATTTTGAGTTTGCAGTAATCAATCCATTATTTGCTCAAATCAAAGAATTGATTTTCCCCCGCATAGACAATTGCCATTCACATCCCCAGGCAAAAAACATCAATTGCGTTTCCGTGTTGTGCACCATACTATAAATCAATCGTTTTCAACGATTGATACTATAAATAAATAATGTTTTAGAATGATGGGAATTAGCCTGAAGTTTGTAACACAAAAAGAACAAGCAGCAGAGATGAAAGTTATCCCACTAAACGAAGGTCTTTATTCGGTAACAAAAGAAAAAGTCTGGACGCCAATTAGCCAAAAAAACAGCGACAGCAGCGCGAATACCCTTTCGTTGTGCCCCTTTCTGGTAGTCGGCAATGATGAGCTCATAGTATTGGATACCGGCCTTGGCCTATTAAGGGACGGAAAACCAACTATAGTGTCGATACTTCAAAAATTAGGGTACAATCCCGATCACGTTACCAAAGTGCTGCTTTCACATCTGCATAAAGACCATACCGGAGGCATAGGATATTTCAGTGACGATGTATTTATTCAAAATTTTAAAAACGCAACGATCTATCTTCAGAACAAAGAACTCGAATATGCCTTAACTCAGGCTGAAAATCCATCATATGATATCCAAATTTTATCAGAGTTGTCAACTCTGCCAAACGTGTATCGCCAGGAAGAAGTTACAGGCACCGTTTCAAATGCAATTTCCTTTGAAATGACAGGGGGCCATTCTCCATTTCACCAGGTTTTCTGGATCAAATCTGGCGACGAAACGTATTTTTATGGAGCGGATAATCTTCCTGTAGCAAGTTATCTAAAGTACCCGACGGCTTATAAAAGCGATTTTGATGGTAAAAAAGCCATGTTTTTAAGAAAAAACTGGGGATTACAAGGCAAGGAAAACCATTGGTCAGTATTGTTTTATCATGATTGGGATCATAATATTATTAAATTCTAGCGTCTGATCAATTGATTACATCCTTCAACTTGATTACCCATGTATTCGTATTCCTATGTGCATTAAATGATCCTGCTTTGATGGTAAGCACACCATTTTTATAGGCGTGTACAATTTTCTCATCGCTTCCGGGTATCGAGAGCACAGGCTCGTTGACCAAATTTTTGATGACGATATCAGCAAAGGGTAATTTGGTACAAAGCACAAACCCATCTTTGCCATTTTTTGTAAAATAAACACCCGGTTGCTGAACATTTTCTTTCTGCTTCCAAACTTGCGTATGGTAGATGGCTTCACCGTTTTTCCCAAGCCAGCTACCGATATCGGTTAATCGCTGCTGCATAATCACAGGGATAGTTCCATCAGCCCGGGGGCCAATGTCAAGCAGCAGGTTACCGCCGCTTCCAACCTTGTCAATCAGCATATGGATCAGCTGATCAGAAGTTAAATAGTCATCCAGGTTTTCTGCCCGATTGTAACCGAACGACGAACCCACTCCCCTGCATTCTTCCCATGGATGCTGGCTGTAGGTTTCTGCTGCTGCTTTTTTTTCATCATACTCTGTGGTATAAAATCCACCATGTTTGCTCCTTGTATCTTTCCCCCAGCGATCGTTTACTACCACCTGGTTTTTAACAGGACTATCATTATATAACCAACTGAGGAACGTTGTGCTTTTCCAGGTTTTGCTGGGATGCTCCCACTCTCCGTCCGTCCAGACAATATCAGGTTCATACTTAACAACCAGGTCTTTCAATTGCGGGATCATATGCTCATCTACATATCGATTGATATCTGAATGATATAACGGATTAAACCACTCATAAAGCGAATAATAATAACCCATTTTTAGTCCCGCGTTTTTAACGGCTTTTCCAAGGTCGCCCACCAGATCACGGTGCGGACCTACGTCCTGACTATTCCAGTTCCAGGCCTGCTCACTGGGCCACAAGGTAAATCCTTCGTGATGTTTGGACGTAAGCACCACATATTTTGCACCTGAAGCTTTAAATAGTTGAGCCCAGTCCTTCGGATTGAACAACTCTGCCTTAAATTCGTTAACGAAATCCTGATATTTAAATTTTTCTCCATAAACGCTATTGTGAAAGTTACGGAAAGCTTCCCCCACAGATGTGGAGTCATTAACAAGCTGGTTCCAGTACCATTCTGAATATTTTGCTCCCGTGGGCAGACTTTTATCAGTAGGTGCCCAGGCAGGTACTGAATATAACCCCCAGTGTATAAAAATACCAAATTTTGCATCTGTAAACCATGCAGGCACCGGACGGCTATCAATTGATGACCAATCGTTCCGATACTTTTTCTGCGCAGATAAATATGCTGGTGTAGCCACCAGCAGTATAAGTGTGACTGCATTTTTATAGGTATAAAACTTTTTCATTATGGATTGGCCGTGATGAAGGTCTTAAACTTCTTTTACATTACAATATACAAAACAAGTTTATTTTTTCCGATGATATAAAAGGAATATTGTATTTTAGTGTGTAAAGGCTTAGGTTCATCTATCTGGGTTCCATGCTATATCCAACCTGATGCCAAAATAAAGTCAACTCAAGGACAAGTCGAAAATTGTTCCGTCGCTCTTACGCTGGTAGTCCGTACCTGGACCGGCATTTAACCGAATACGTATCGGTCCAACACCGGTTCAAATGCGCAACAAAACCGGAACAATATTCCTCTTAACTTACACTTGACTTCAATTTGGCTGTGAATTGGTCTGTATTTGGAATTAATTAAACCTGAACAAGGTGATAATTTGTTACGCTTTGTTATCGGTTCTGGATGTTATTATTCAGAAAACGAAATAGCCGGAAACAAAAAAAGCGTGTACCCTGGAATCAGGATACACGCTTTTTTTTAAGTATCAGTCAGATTACATTTTAGCTGCAGTATCTGCTTGCATTTTCAATGAATCAGTAGCTGCAGTATCAACAACAGTAGAATCAGTGGTGATAGTAGTTGAATCAACAGTTGTAGAATCAGTAGTTTCAGTTTTTTTCTCGCCACAAGCAGCAACAGTTAAAGAGAAAGCTAGGGCTACGAAGCCAAGTACGAATGCATTTTTCATATGAATATGGTTAAATATATGTTTTGTTTTGTACTTCTTAATGTACAATTCCCGAAAAGGTAACCCGCCAAATTAAATTAATTTTAAAAAAACGATTTCAGCATCAATCAGGATGACACCTTCGTTACGTAAATGACTGATAACTAAACAATTTATTTCTCAATACCTTGTGCAAATTATGCTGTACTTGATCTTTGTTTTTTACAACGCGCGTATATCAGATTTGTCTGCAGCTGAGATAACGCCTGTTGTTTTGTTTTGGATCATACCGATAATCTCCCATTTCGCAGGGCTGTCAGTGTGTGGAATTTTCATTACTACTTCTCCTGATTTCAGCTCCCCCAGTGATTCTCTGGTTAAGGCTCGGACAATCTGAACATGTGACAGCATCCGGCCGGCATTCTCTCCCCGCCGCACATTTGTACTTCCGTTTTTTTGTACAAGTGCCAGCACAACTTCATCGCGGCCCTGTGATTTTGCTGTTTGAAAGTGAACCCTAATTTCCCCTTCCTGTGGATAAGTGCTTAACTTCAATGCAGCCGTGTGTTTAACCTGAAGCTGTTCTTCAAAGGCATCCCTGACGTCCCTTTCATTTGAGCCCACAACCTCTTTAACGCCGTTTATTACGAGCTGAGGTGTGTATACCTGTGAATTTAACCATGCACTGTACCTTTGTTGCCTTTTGGTATACTCCGCACTACCATATACATCTTTCCATCCCAGGTTATCAAAATAATCTACATGGTAACCTAAAACATAAACTGGTTTACCATTGGATTCTTTATTTATTTTTTCCAGCAACTCTTCAGCAGGCGGACAGCTTGAACAACCTTCCGATGTAAACAGTTCTAATACTACAAAATTGTCTCCCAGCACAGGTTGTACTACTGCCCTATTTAATGTTGGCTTCGAGCAGACGAATGCCGTAAATAATAGACCGGCAATTATAATCATATTGGCTATGGCTAGTTTTTTGAATGTTTTCATAACTTATTTTTATTGTTTCTGTACCAAAATTACAGCGTTATCCTGCTTAGGGTAACAAATAAATGGCCCAACCGGGCATATAAGAGCGAGAAACAGACAATACCCCGCTAAAACAGACAGCTCAGTCGGCGATTGCAACAATACATTCGGAACACGAGAAAATAGCCTCCGTCAATAAAGTATCGGGATGACACCATGGCGAAGGTATTTTGTACATTGAGGTACAAAGTGTGCAGCCCAAAGTGGGGACACACTTTGTATTGTGAAATTATTTTTTGGCTAAAACCAGGTCGTCTTTAAATATCTTATTGACCGCGTTCTGTACTTTCGATATATCTGCTTCAATCGTTTTCTTTACAGGCGCATCAACGGCTGCTGCAAATTCTGCCGACACAAAAATTTCTGTTGCCTCATTGACAAGGCTGAGATCAAATGAGTGTTTACCAAATTTGAACTGTGCCTGCAGTTTATTTACTCCTTTTTTAGTAATTCTGACAAATTCGTAGCTATTGCTTAATTGATCAAAACAATCCTTAACGGATTGAAATATCAGCTGTGTCTCAACGTCCAAATCATTGATAATGATGATCGCATTTTTTAATGCTGCTTTCAGTTCTGCATCACCCTTTGCATTTTCATGTATGCTATCAAGGGTTTCCAATAAATCTTCACTATAAATGATATCTTTTTTATCAGTAATTGCAATACCAGTTGAATTTCCATTGTTATCAAATAGCTGTTCTAATCGGATGATATCATTTCCATCCTTCACAACTGAGACCGTATTTGACTGTTTTTCAACTTTGGCATCAGCTATCGAGTTCTTTAACAGGTTTACAATGTATTCGAGAACCGGGTAAGTAGTGTTGTTCATTGTTATAATTTTTTGCAAAGGTAAGTCTTGCAAACGAAAAAACTATACTAACTGTTTTCAATTAGGGGAATTTTCTCCTACCGGAGGTGGTGATATGATAGAAGAGTCGATTCCTGCACCACTAAATATCATGTTAAGCACTCCCGCTAAACGGACTCCGGCCTGTTCAACCCGTTGCTGAACAATTGGAAGGTGCGCTTGATAATATTTGTCATCAATTGTACTGTTTTTCATCGTATCAATTTCGGCGTAAAGCTTACTACTAATTACATAACTCTCCCATATCCATTTCATCAGCGGATCCTGTTGCCATTGTTTGAGCTGCCGGGGGCGGATATGATCATACTTTTGTGCCACCTGCTCATAACTTAATCCCTGATAATCCAGAATTTTACTGTCCCAAACACTGTGCAGGTTAGTTCCCTTACCCTTGTAGTTCAATTGTATGGTGTTGCCTCCCTGGTCTTCAGCGCGACTGATATGCATCGGCTGATGTAGGTCGCCAATTAGGTGTACAATAAACTTAAGCGCTTTAATTTTGTCCTCTTTAGGTGCTGCGGGCGATAAAAGGTCCTGCTCGCAGCGCTGTAAGGCAGCATATACATTTTCCGACCCCAGTCCATTCACTTTCTCTTCAAATTGATGATAATTTAAACCAAGCGGAAGGTTCATATAATGCCAGGGCGTTGTATACTTATATTCCGGTATCGCCCTGTAATCATCGGCCCATGTACTAACATCTGCGAGCGATTCTGTACCCAAAAGGTTTTCAACAGCGGCTTTGGCGTTAGGGCTTAAATGGTTTTCTGCAATTTTACCAACAGCACGGTGACCAATAAGGCCCCACGAAGCAAGGGTGAGGGAAGCTGCGGCCGCAATGACCAGTATTAGATTTTTCTTCATTTGATTACTTTGGATAGCGAAGATAATTCCCGGATGTTAATTGAAGATTAACAATTGTCTCATTTCCCCATATTAATTGACACTTTCAGCCCTTTCTGGCATTATTGATCTTCTATATATTTATAAGCTCTTTTATATACTATTACAAGTGACAAGTTATCATAAATATATGGAGAACACAAAGGCCACCACCATTGATGAGTACATTGCTGAACACCCGGCTTCTACCCAGACTTTATTGCATGTCCTGCGCAACCATATAAAGATGATTGTTCCTGATGCAGCAGAAACAATATCTTATGGCGTTCCCACATTCATATTAGCGGGTAATCTCGTACATTTCGCAGCGTATAAAAACCACATCGGTTTTTACCCCGGGGCCTCAGGCATTAGCAATTTCCCAACCGAATTGGCTTTATATCAAACCTCAAAAGGCACAGTCCAGTTTCCAATCAACCAACCCCTACCTGTTGAATTGATTGAGAAAATAGTGCGGTTCAGGGTTCAGGAGAACCTGGACAAAGCCAAAAGCAGGAAAGTTAAAAAGCCTTCCTCATAAACAAAATGTGGGTTAGAGCTTTTAAAAGGCCTGATCTTTTATCCAGTAGCGGTTCGCTGCCGCGATAACAGCAAACTCTGCAGCGACAGTTTGACCAATAGCAATCAGCATCATGGGATCCTGGGCATAAATATCCCTCAGTCTATTTCTTATCTCTGCATCTGGCTGAGTTGCCTTAATAATTAGCCTGGCCATCTTTATGGCGAGCATCCGTCCCTCTTCAGGAGTTTCTGTTTTGAGTGTATTCCCTGGAATTAATTCTGACATAACGTTGAATTTAAATGATTTATTAACCAGATACCAACACCCGTACCCCTTCTGTAAGTATTTATTTTAGAGACACATAACCATATTCGAACCATTCTAATCGGCTCGATATTTCGCCATTTGAAGGGGAAGTACCGAAATACGACGAGGAAATATTGAAATTGCTAGCAATAACTCGGATAACAACGATTGCCACTGCAAAATGCTATAGCTCATCACCAATTTATTGAAAATAACCGGAAGCTGATTGATCGATATATTCGAACAAGAACGTAAATTCACGATATATAGAAAGTTTTATTTTGGACACAAAATACATTCTACTGATTTACAGTAGTTTATTTTACGGCATATAAGTTGCAAACTGATAAACGTAAGTTCATCTGTATGTGCAGGCTGAAATCAGGTAAAGACATTAAATAATTTTATAAATTCTTAAACAAAAATTGAAAACTATGAGTACCATTAAAGTTAAAGACGGAACTGAGATTTACTACAAAGACTGGGGAACAGGACAACCAATTGTTTTTCATCATGGATGGCCATTATCTGGCGATGACTGGGATGCACAGATGATGTTTTTTCTTAACGAAGGATACAGGGTGATCGCGCATGACCGCCGCGGCCACGGCAGATCAGGACAATCTGCTGAAGGTAACGATATGGATACCTATGTTGCCGACGTTGCTGAGCTAACTGCGGCACTCGACCTGAAAGACGCCATACATATTGGTCACTCTACTGGTGGTGGTGAAGCAATCCGCTATGTAGCGCAATATGGAAAAGGCCGTGTGGCAAAAGCAGTGTTGATCAGCGCAGTAACACCTATTATGGTGCAAAGCGATAGCAACCCGGAAGGTGTACCATTGTCAATTTTTGATGAAATACGTGAAGGCACAGCATTCCACAGGGCACAATACTACCAGGATTTCCCAGCGGCATTTTACGGATATAACCGTGAAGGCTCAAAACCATCTGAAGGTATACAAAAAAACTGGTGGCGCCAGGGAATGATGGGTTCGGTATTGGCACATACTAAAGGCATCAAAGCTTTTTCTGAAACAGATTTTACTGAAGATCTTAAAAGTGTAGAAATCCCTGTATTGGTATTACACGGTGAAGATGACCAAATTGTTCCTTACGCAATTTCTGGTCCTAAAGCTGCCGCATTGTTACCTAACGGTAAACTAATCTCCTACCCTGGTTTCCCTCACGGAATGCCAACTACAGAGGCTGAAACGATAAATAAGGACATATTAGCTTTCCTTAAATCATAAGATAATCCATTCTTAGTTTATTTATAATTCTATTTTTAGATAGAAAAATAGGTATAAATACACAAGCAGGTCAAACCGAATAATACTTTGATAAACGAAGGATGTTTGGTTTGGCCTTTTAATTTTACTTCTGATCTTTCTTTTACTTCTATCTCTGTTTTACTTTTAATCTTCTGCCAGTTCTTGTGGCTCAACTCCCGGTTTGGCATATGCAAGGCGACCGAGCGGTTCAGTGAGGTAATAGCTATCCAGTCCTGTAAGGGTAACGGTACCCGCCTTCACCGGATCAATAAACCCATCCTCGCCTATGAGTGAATCATCGGTCAATACATGTTCAACTTCGCCAATTACAAGTGTTGTACGGTTCATTGTCATTTCGATAAGTTCCTTTAGCTGAAGGCCAATCCTGATCGATGATTCTTTTACAAACGGAGCCTTGAAATCAGGGGCATATAACTCATTAAAACCGCATTCAGCATATTCAGAAGCCCCTGATGCATAACCCGCGCTGGTCTGATGCGCCTGTTTATAGAATTGTGGCAATACATTATTCAATGTATACTGTCCGGTCAGTTTTATATTTTTAAGCGTATCATTATGTTCGCGTTCCGGCCTGATAATCAGTCCAAAAAGCGGAGGATTAGATCCCAGATGAAAAACAGAACTCACTATACACAGATTGGTAACACCTTCCTCGCTTGCGGTTCCCAACAGGTTGAGTGCTTTATAGCCTGTTAAACTATTCGCCAGATTGATGCGGTAATATTTTTCCATTTCCAGGATTTGGGTGCTGTTGAGGTCTAACATACGCTGTATATTTAGGATTGATGATTACATTTATCAGAAATGAATCTTTAACATGGCCAATAAACTTATTGTTTGCTGGAAAGCTCAATACTTCGGTTGAATATTAAATGATATCTTCCAGGTCATTGGTTGCTACTTATCAGTCAGGGTTTTCTAAACCTATACTGCTCAACCTGCACTTTAATGGCCTTACTAATTCGTAAGATCTGCTGTACCTTATGGTATTCCAGATGGTCGGGCTGAGTGGCAGCAATAACATCATTATTAAGGTCGTTTGTGGTCTCGGGTAAATCCGGCAGCTCGGCGTCCAGGAAATGGTGACTGTTTTCAAGGATATGCATGGCTTCGGCAAGGCTGCCCTTTAATTCTTCAAGGTGGCGGTTTCCATGTGAAAATGGAAAAAATGAAGCTATAATAGAAGATAACTGATGACTTAATATCTCAAATTTATACAGATGTTTTACCTCACCCTGCGCATGTTTGGGTTCCAGCAGCATGTTCTGTACCCCGGATGACAGTATCGCCAGTCGTGTATAAACATTTTTTCTGGCTAACTTAAAAGAGGTTATGTCTGCGGGGATGCCCTCTGACTGATCATGCAGTATCCGCAGATATCTCAAATTAGCTTTGATCACATCACTCATATAAACAGCATGTCTTTTCACTTCCCAGGAGGGAAAAAGATAAGATGCCGCGAAAGCGATGCCGCAACCGATAAGCGTATCAAATACGCGCTGTGTTACAATAGAAGAATTATCATTGTAAATGCTGAGGCAAATGATAACCATTGGTGTAAGAAACGTCACGCTCAGTGCATAATTCACACGTAGGTATACAAAATATCCCAGCAGGAATAATGCTGAAAGTACCAATTTAACTGCAATATTTTCTACCGTAGCCAATAGCATAATTCCAATTAATACACCGCCGATTGTACCTTTAAGCCGCTCGATATTTCTTTTTTTACTGTGACCAAAACTCGGTTTTATAATGACGATTACTGTAAGTAAAATCCAATAACTATAAAGACCAACAGGAAGAAGCGTGAGACCAAATGCTACGATACAGGCGAGCGACAGCCTAAAAGCAAACCTTAGAATGGGTGATCTTAATGTCAGATGGGATTTAACTGATCCCAGATTTACGCCTTCTGCCGATGTAAATAACTGGTATGCAGGAAGGTCTGAAGGAAAATAAATTGCTTCAAACTTGCTGGTCAATGTGGTGCTTACCTTTTTAAGTCCTGCGTATATATCGTCGATATTATCTGATAATTTCATCAGGATCGAAGAATAGCCTTGTCCTCCAACTTTTAAAAATTCAGCTATTTGTTCTTTTAAATTCGCAATTTCCTCAACAGCTAAATCGGCTGGTTTGACGCGCGATTTGGCAGATAATGCTAAACCAGGGGATCGCAGGTCCCTCGCTAGGCTGTCAATTACATTACCAATGGCTTCAAGCAGGCCACTGCCTTTTAGGTTCTGCCTTAAGTTTTCATAATCATAATGGATAGCGCTGATCAGTTCATATAAATCAATAACCTGCACAGAAACCAGCAGGAACCTTTGCCCCTGCTCATGATCTTTGCGCATAAGCTGTCTGTTCCTCAATAAAAGGTCGCGCAGCTGTTCCTGCTTTTCGCTAACCTTATTATGAAGCTTGATGATTTTAAGGTAACATTCTTCCAGATTAGAATCTGGACGATAGAAATCTGCTTTAGCTTTCATGTAATCGGCTGTTGACAGGATGCATTCACCCAACGCGTGGCGTACAGAGCTTAATGGCCATAAACGCGTTTGGATAAGGCTCACCAGGTAATAACTTAGCCCGCCAACCGCAATGTAAAAACTAAATGACAGCGGGTCGGCCGGTTTAAGGCCCTGTACAAAAGTCATAATGATAAGCCCCATGGTTCCCAATAATGCATAACGTTTTCCAAAAGCAGTAAATAATGAGAAAACTATGCACAGAACGATAATCAGAAGAGCAGATAATATGATACTATTGATAAGCAGAGCCGTAACCAGTGACACCAAAAAAAATGTACAAAGACTACTAACAGACATCACTATTTTATCGTTAAATGTGCCTGGAGAGTCAGTTAAACTGATCAGCAACGCACCCACCCCAACAGTAATCGCCGTCGGCGGATTCAAGAACTCATAAAATACCGCAAAGGGAATAATGATACTTAAGGTAACACGAAGTGCATCCAGGAAATACTCGCTCTTGAGAAAGCGGATTACATTTCCGGCGGACCATTGTACAGTTCTTAAGTTTACTTGCATGATAGAAACGGGGCGAATTGCCCCAAAGGTACACATTTCCTCCAATCAGATAATTGACATCCGGCCCCTGCTTCTCATTGCGGCCAACTTCCACTACTATCGTGTTTCTCCCAAATGTTAAGCAAAATGCCCTCTCCCTGCCGCCTGTAAGAGATAATTCTGCGAAAAAAAATGGTCTCGAAAAATTACTAACAGCCTTATTTATAATACGAAAGACATTAAAAATAGATACAGAAAAACTTAAATATTTTATGAAGTAACTTTGATATTGTTTCCTGTGATATAAAATAGTTATATCTTCGTGAACGACTATTAATATCCAAATATGACTTATCAACCCTCACCAGAACGGTATAAAGAAATGGAATACCGCCGATGCGGTAATTCCGGATTGAAACTATCCGCGCTGTCCTTAGGCCTTTGGCATAACTTCGGACATGTAAATGATTTTGAAAACAGCCGTAACCTGATCAAGACTGCTTTTGACCACGGAATTACGCATTTTGACCTTGCCAACAATTACGGCCCGCCTCCAGGTTCGGCAGAAGAAAACTTTGGCAAGATCCTGCAACAGGATTTTAAAGGTTACCGAGACGAAATGGTGATCTCTACTAAAGCAGGTTATACCATGTGGGATGGGCCCTATGGCGACTGGGGTTCAAAAAAATACCTGGTTTCTAGTCTGGACCAAAGTTTAAAAAGGATGAACCTGGAATATGCTGATATATTTTATCATCATCGTCCGGATCCGGAAACGCCAATTGAAGAAACTATGAATGCACTGGACCTGATTGTGAGACAGGGAAAAGCTTTATACGTTGGGCTTTCAAATTATCGTCCTGCAGAAGCAGCGGAAGCGATTGCAATTTTAAAACAACTGGGAACACCATGCCTTATTCATCAGCCCAAATACTCTATGTTTGAACGCTGGCCAGAAGACGGACTTTTAGATCTGCTGGAAAAGGAAGGTATTGGCTGTATTCCATTTTCGCCTTTGGCGCAGGGACTGTTGACTGATAAATACCTGCACGGAATCCCATCTGATTCGAGGGTGGCCACAAGTGGTGTATTCCTTAACGAAGAACATCTCACAGCGGAAAAACTGGCAAAAGTGTCTGCGCTAAATGCGCTTGCCGAACAACGCGGACAAAAACTGGCACACATGGCATTGTCATGGTTGCTAAGGGACAAAAGAATCACCTCAGTGCTAATTGGTTCAAGTAAGCCTGAACAAATATTAGACTCCATTAAAGCATTAGAGAACACTACTTTCAGCGAAGGCGAATTGGAAACCATAAATACTATTCTCAAATGAACATCAAGTTATGCTCTTCAAACTGGAAACTCAACCTTTCCGTAGCCGCATTCTTAACTTTGGGCACCTTGGATCTAAGTGCCCAGGTGCGCGAAATCATCAATTTTGACTCTAATTGGCAGTTTATAGACCAGGACGTTAGCGGATCAGAAAACATATCATTTGATGATCTTACCTGGAAAAAAGTACAGGTGCCGCACGACTGGAGCATTGAAGGAACCTATGACAGGTCAAACCTTACCAGTCGCGGTGGCGGTTATCTGCCATCAGGAATAGGCTGGTACCGTAAAACATTTAGTTTAGCCAATCCAGATCCCAAAAAACAGTATTCTATCGAGTTTGACGGTGTGATGGCCAATAGCGAGGTATGGGTGAATGGAAACCATTTGGGCAAAAGGCCTTATGGTTACAGCAGCTTTGCGTATGATCTGAATAAGTTTCTGAACTTTGGTAAAGGGGCTAAAAATGTGATTGCGGTTAAAGCTGATAATACGATTCAGCCGGCATCTCGTTATTATACCGGTGCGGGAATTTACAGGCATGTGAGACTAGTTAGTACAAACCCAACACATTTTACCCATTGGGGAACTTTTATCAGCACGCCGGTTGCGACCAGCAAAAAAGGAAAGGTAAACATTAAAGCTGAAGTACAAAACGGAGGCGCGCAGGCATCTTATACTTTGCAGACAAAAATCCTTGATGGAGCTGGCAAAGTGGTGAAGACCTCAGAAAGCAGAGAGACGATACCTGCAAATGCAACACTAGAATTTGTTCAGGATATCGATATCAGCAATCCAATGTTATGGGATATCGAAAAACCTAACTTATATAAAGCGGTTACCACACTCCTCTCGGGTAAAACCGTGATTGATGATCAAACTATAACTTTTGGTATCAAAGAAGCAAAATTTATAGCCGAAACAGGATTCTGGTTAAACGGTAAAAATTACAAAATCAAGGGTGTTTGCCTTCACCACGATGGCGGTGCGGTAGGTGCAGCAGTGCCATTGGATATCTGGCGTGAACGTTTCAAGAGCCTAAAAAAGGTGGGCGTAAATGCGATCCGGACCTCCCATAACCCGGTAGCACCAGAATTTCTGGACTTATGCGACAGCATGGGTTTTGTGGTGATGGACGAAACTTTCGACACCTGGACTGCAGAAAAAAACAACGGGGAAAAAGGATACAACCTGATCTTTAAGGACTGGTGGGCTATTGATACCAAAGACATGGTGATGAGGGACAGAAACCATCCATCTATTGTGATTTACAGCGTTGGAAATGAGATCCATGACGACCTAAGTTACCCTGAAGGTTATAAGGTTTATAAGGATCAGGAAGATATGGTAAAAAAATACGATGCTACCAGGCCTGTTACTATGGCATTATTCCGTCCCGCAAATTCAAAGGTTTACACCAACGGATTCGCTGCGCATATGGATGTGGTAGGACAGAATTACCGTGAAAATGAATTGGTGGCAGCACATGAAGCCAATCCTACATGGAAAGTAATTGGAACGGAAAATACCCACGTGCTTAATCAATGGCTGGCATTAAGGGATAAACCTTATATGGCCGGACAGTTTTTATGGACGGGTTATGATTACCTTGGTGAAGCTGACTGGCCGGAAACCACAAATAATCAGGGATTGTTTGACAGGGCCGGAAATTGGAAACAACAAGGTCTGCAGCGTGAAAGCTGGTGGTCTGACCAGCCTGTAGTGCATATCGTTAGAAAATCTGACAATGCTGGCGCAGGCGTTTGGGTTGCCGACTGGACACCAGTTGATTTTGATACTTATGATAATGCTAAGCTCCAGGTATATAGTAACTGCGATGAGGTGGAGCTTTTTCTAAACGGAAAATCATTGGGAACGGTGAAGAAACCCCTTAATGATGCACCGCGCGAGTGGGATGTGACGTTTGAAAAAGGAACCATCAAAGCTGTTGGAAGAAATAACGGAAAGGAAGTGAAAAGCGAGGAATTTAAATCGGCAGGGGCACCTGCTAAAATTGTATTAACGGCCAGCAAACTCAAATTAGGAAGCAGCTGGGATGACGCATCTATCATTACAGCAACTGTAGTTGATGCCAATGGCGTGCCCTGCCCCAACGCAGACAACCTCATCAAGTTTATCACCACCGGACCTGGGTATGTACAAGCGGTTGATAATGGTAACATTACCAGTCACGAACCTTACCACACTACAGAACGAAGAGCGTATAATGGTAAGGCGATAGCCATTGTAAAAGCAAATCAGGGTAGCGGAGAACTGACCATCCAGGCGAAAAGTGACTTGCCTAATGTGGCAAACATCAGGTTGGAAGTGACGGGTAAGTAAGCTGACTACATATATCATGTAGATTTAAATCAATAGATAATCATCTACATCAACATTCAATGCGGGGAAATATCAATCCCCGCATTTTTTTTCAAATATCGTCTCGCCCATTATCTTATATTTGATTCATATTAACACACGTAGTTAAGAGTGAATAATAACAAGATAGGTTTTGGGGGAAGTTGTCATTGGTGTACCGAGGCTATATTTTTATCCTAAAAAGGAGTTATTTAAATGGAACAGGGATGGATAGCATCTGATGCTGATAAACTCAAACACTTGCAGCCATCATAAATTTAGCTGTCCGGGTTGCCCCCTCTGCCACCTGGCTGAATTCCTTCTACCAAATTGCCAAGTCTTTACTCCCCGCAGGGAGATATAATAACACCGGCTTTTCAAAGCCACTTTGCCCATTGGCGTCTTCAAAATCCACTGTCAGCATTTCCTTTTTATCCTTGATGGACTGCAGTTTGGCGAGTTTTCCGTCAGCAAAAAATACCAATTCATATTGCTCAATTGATTTTACCTTCCTGTTTTTCAGATCTAAACGTGCGCGTTGCACATCCACATTCTCGGCCTGATCATCTGCTATCAATTCCTGTTTTGTGGCATATAAATAAGTAGAACTTTTCAGGTCGCTGTTTTCAAATGCTTTAGCAAATGATAAGCCATCGCCCTTTACCAAATAGCCTTGGAGCTGCTTATACTTTTCAACAACTTTGTTTTCAATACCTTGTATGCTTTTTAAATCCTGCGCATTTGATAATTCTGCACTGAAGTTATATGGAACCGTTGCCGTAAACGGAACCTCCAATTCATAATACTTAAGTTTTTTAGTCCCAATATCAGCAGGCAATTCAGCCTGTTTGATAGTTTTATATTGATCAACGCCATCATCTTTGTCTGCCGCAAAGCGTATTTCAAGATCAACAACGGCCATTTCCGTGATGAAATCCTCACCTTCGCGCGGATAAACCCGGACAGTTAATAGCTGAGAACCTGTTTTAGGAATATAGTTATTTAAATACAGTGACATACTCTCGGCGGTATTCTCGTAAAGAGTAAGCCAATGCGGAATATTATTGCATAAGACAAGAGCCCTGCAATTTTTTTTATTCACTTGCACAAGATAGAGGGGACGCTTGCGGTATTTTTTAATTTTGTTGTACAACTGATCCTGAAAGACAACTATTTCTTTTTCCATATCTATCAGTTTTTTACCCGCCTTTTCCTGAGCGCAGCCATTAAGTGCCATGAGGAGCATTGCTCCGGTGAAAAAAATAGTGTGATACTTTGGATTATTTGAAGTCATGGCTATAATTATTTGAAGTCATAGTTATAATTAAATGATATTATCAATTGTTGGGCACGCGGATACCCAACCTTGCCCCCTTATCAGATTGGGCAGCTTTGAAATTATTTATCATTGTATATACGAACCCTTTACCATAGTAACCAATTGGCTCAGGCACTACCAAAAAATCTTCTAATTTCTCTGTATTCCAGGATTTTCCCTGATTCTCGGTCCACACGTAATTGTAATATATGCCATCTTTAATAAGGCTGTACATGTATTCGCCATATACTTCAATATGGTCGGCACCCGGCGGTAAGGATATAACGGCCCTGCTGCTAAGGTTGATTAATGATAGTTTTTTGTTATCTTTTTTGCGGATGTAAGTATAGCTTGCTGAAGACAAGGGATCTTTGATATAACTTCCATCGCATAGGTAACCCTGCGGTGCAATCTTCTCGCTTATGATTTTCTTTCTGCCGTTGATGAAGTCAAATACCATGAGCCTGTTCTGTTCGATAAATGTTATTTCATGATCACTCAGAAATGCAAATGTACCCCATCCGTCACTAACGCTAAGATTAGCTGGCTTCCATGTCTTTCCTCCGTCAATTGTAAGCCTGATTTCAGAACCGATTCCGCCTTTAATATCGTCAGTTATAAATGAAGCAATAGCAATCGCGTCAGAGTAAAAATTGATATTATAAATTTCAGAATGAGCAAATTGCTGAACTATGTTCCAAGCCTGGAAAGTCAAGTCCGATTTTATCAGCTGACTAGAGCGCTTACCCGCTCCCATCCTGTTCACCAAAAAATAACTATCGTTCACCAGAACCGCTTCCTGGACCGAGCCTTCGCCAAGTACGTGTTTTTTAATACTGTCTCCACCGCCGGTACCAACAAAAACAATGGCCTTAGTTGGGTCAACGGAATTGTCATTTAGCCCTCGGCTATCATCTCCCAGCATGATAAAATTATTTTTGTCCCGCACTAAAATCTGATTGAACCGATAACAACTCAAGGCATCAAATAACCCGCCCTGCAAATGCTCTCCGGGTATTGTGTTGAAATCTATCATCCTCCAGTGAGATTGTTTTTTACCTTTTGTACAAGACGCGATCACAGCGAAAAATGAAGCCGCAGCAAGCATACGTCTTATCAATGTGAACAAATTAACTGCGATTTTCATGTTTATTCAAACATAGCAATTATCAGCGATACCTGTTACTTAAAAGTAATCATTAGACCGCTAAAATAAAAAAATTGAATTGTGAGAATTATTAATAAATTCCCTTACATTTATATCGTGCACGATATAAATGTAAGGGAAGCGTTCAGATTCCTGTCATAAACCGATGTATCTCACTATTAAAATTGGGTAGCAATACCATTCAATCGACATTTATGCAAAAAACAAGCACTTGCCAAAACATCATGCGTGTAATTCTGGGATCATTTATGATTCTGGCCGCCATTGGTCATTTTACTTTCCAAAGGGCTGATTTTCAGGGGCAGGTTCCCAACTGGGTGCCAATTTCCAAAGACCTTGTGGTGCTCCTATCCGGAGTGGCGGAAATTTCACTGGGAATTGCCATGATATTATGGACCAGAAAAAAAGTATACGTTGGCCTGGCGCTGGCTTTGTTTTACCTTTTAATTTTCCCGGGTAACATTGCCCAGTATTTGAATGGTACATCTGCATTTGGACTCGATACCGATCAATCACGCCTTACCAGATTGTTTTTCCAGCCAGTGCTGATCGGCTGGGCGTTATGGTCTACAGGTGCCATCAGTTACCTGTTTAAGAAAAAACGATCATCAGTCGATTCATAAAAGTGTCAGAATGACTGCAGTAATACAGTCATGATTGGACAGTCATGATTGTCGAGGAAAAACAGATAAACACTTTTAGAAAATTTGAAAATTAATTATCTGAACCGCAACCAACAATTATAGCAATCTGTCATAAATTAGCCTCCGATTATACAGGCAAAAGCGTACCGACATGAATGAATATGACTCCTTTGAATATGACTCTTTAAAACTGGAAAACCAATTGTGTTTTCCACTTTATGCAGCTTCAAGACTGGTCACGAAATGTTACCAGCCCTTACTGCAAGAATTTGACTTGACCTATCCTCAGTATTTGGTATTGTTGATATTATGGGAAACAGATTCCGTAAACCTGAAGGTAATTTCAGAGAAACTTCATCTGCAAACAAATACCATAACACCTTTGTTGAAGAGAATGGAAGAGGCAGGATTAATTGATCGTACCCGCTCCCCTGATGACGAGCGAAGTATGATTATTTCATTGACAAAAAATGGGCAGGAATTAAAATTGAAGGTCAGTAAAATCCCCGGCGTTTTAACAAGTAATATTGGAATTTCGTTAGACGAAGCACATCAACTGCACGGGCTTTTATATAAACTGATCGGACACTTGAGCCAGTAAATTCGCTGTTGTCAGACTACAAGTGCAGTTGATGTCTCAAAATTCAACCATTAGGTTTGCAACAGAATTATTACCACATGCTTTGAAATTCTAAAACTTATGTTTGAATTATGCAATCAATACTTTGATTTTTACAGTCGGCAGTTTCAGTAAGGCCGTACCTTTACACCAACTTAACGAAATAACTAAATGATAGAAACAAAAGGGTATGCTGCACAAAGTGCTGGCGAAGATTTAGCACCTTGGTCATTCGAGCGCCGCGAGGTAGGTCCTCACGATGTACAGTTTGACATTTTATTTTGTGGCGTTTGTCACTCAGATTTACACCAGATAAAAAACGATTGGTTTCCAGGCATCTTTCCAATGGTACCGGGTCATGAGATTGTGGGACGTGTAGTGAAAGTGGGCGACCATGTAAAAAAGTTTAAAGTAGGCGACCTGGCTGGTACTGGCTGTATGGTAGATTCATGCCAGGTTTGTGTAAATTGTAAAAAAGACCTTGAGCAATACTGTCTCGAAGGTAATACGCAAACGTACAATGGTCTGGAGCGTGACGGTAAAACACCAACCTATGGTGGCTATTCTAATACAATTGTAGTAAGGGAAGAATTTGTATTGCATGTATCAGAAAAACTGGACCTTGCAGCAGTTGCACCACTATTATGTGCGGGCATCACAACCTACTCTCCGCTAAGACATTGGAAAGTTGGTAAAGGTCATAAACTAGCCGTATTAGGATTAGGCGGATTAGGCCACATGGGCGTGAAATTCGGAGTTGCGTTTGGCGCAGAGGTAACGGTATTGAGTACCTCTCCTAAAAAGGAAGAAGATGCAAAGAAACTTGGAGCACATCATTTTGTAGTTACTACAGATGAGGCACAGGTAAAAGCTGCAATGGGTACCTTTGATTTTATTTTAGATACAGTATCCGCTGAGCATGACTTCAATATGTACCTCTCCCTGCTGGCAACTGATGGCACCTTAATTTGTGTTGGTGTACCACCAAAACCAGCGGAAATTGCGGCCTTTAGTCTATTGGGCGGCAGAAAGAGTATTGGCGGTTCGGGTATTGGCGGAATAGCTGAAACTCAGGAGATGCTTGATTTCTGTGCAGAAAATGATATCGTTTCGGACATCGAAATGATAGACATCAAGGATATCCAGACTGCTTATGACCGAATGGAAAAAGGCGATGTGCGTTACAGATTTGTCATTGATATGGCTACGTTGTAACGACATATGATGCCCCTGCAAAACTAACGCGCTGCGCGTAGCAAAACAAAACGCAGCTTCTGGCAAAACTAACGCGCTGCGTAGCAAACAAAACGCAGCTCCCGGCAAAACTAACGCGCTGCGCGGAGCAAAACAAAGCGCTTCCGGAAAAACAAAACGCTGTTCCCGGAAAAAGAAAATGCCCTTCTCTAAAAAAAAGAAGGGCATTTTTAATTGCACAAAATAAATAATGCTTCTGTTTAGTCATCGTTCAGCACCGTTTTTAGCGTTTTAGATTTCTCAAGCAGCACCTTATAGTCTTCCAGCAGCGAGATATACTTTTTCATCCAGTATTCCTTTGCGTCCTCCCCGGATATAAATGCATCATCGCGCTGACCAGCTTTCATCGAATTTGACCTTGTTTTAAAAAACTGCTCAGGAAATTCATTCGAAAAATCATAGCCAATGGCCTGACTGATAGAATAAATAACTGAAGAACTCAGTGTTTCCTGTCGAAACCAATTGTATAATGTTCTTCTGTTCACGTTCATTTTTCTTGACAGTTCGCTAATATTGATGTTCTGTCTGCGAACTGCCAATTCTACTAATTGTCCTGCGTTAAATTGTATCATGATATATATTCATAAGTTAGGTAAATAGTCAGGATTGACAAAATGATTAGATTTGGGCACCACTAATTTCTTCCTTCAAAAGGTTACTGCTGTGGTATTCCGGGATAATTTCCTGCATTTTTTTGATGAGTTTCCTATTATCGCCTTGTTTTAAAAGCTGCAATAATTGTTCAACATGTCTGTAAACATAGAGGTAAGGGTAAAACATAACATTTGCGATTTTAATTTTCTCGTGATAAGTCGGCAAAACCAGCTCCGTTTCATTCAGTAATTCTTCGTATAACTTCTCCCCGGGCCTCAATCCGGTGAAAAGTATTTGTATATCCCTATACGGTAAATATCCTGCCAATTTGATCATACTGATAGCGAGCTCAAGGATTTTGATAGGTTTACCCATATCAAAAATGAAAATCTCACCACCTTTTCCCATCACCGAGGCTTCAAGAACCAACTGGACCGCCTCGGCAATGGTCATGAAGTACCTCGTAATATCGGGATCAGTAACCGTTACGGGGCCACCCCGTTCAATCTGTTCCCTAAACCGCGGAACAACTGACCCGTTTGACCCCAATACGTTACCAAACCGGGTTGTAATAAATTTCGTGCCATGTGGCCTGTCTTCCTGCAGGTTATGTAGCGACTGGATATAAATTTCTGCTATCCTTTTGGAGGCCCCCATTACATTTGTTGGGTTCACGGCCTTATCGGTAGAAATCATAATAAAGTTTTCCACTTCGTACAAAACCGACAAATCTGCCAGCAACTTGGTACCCAATACATTTGTCCTGATGGCCTCTGATGGGTTTCTTTCCATCATTGGTACATGTTTCAATGCAGCCGCATGGAATACCAGCTCTGGACGCCAATTCTCAAATATGTTTTTCAGCCGGTCATAATTTTGCATATTCACAATGCAAAATTCGCACTTACTGCCCTTAAAGTTATCCTCAATTTCCAGTTGCATATAATGTAACGGCGTTTCTGCCTGGTCACAAAGTATCACCAGAGCGGGGTTACAACTGAGCACCTGGCGTACAATTTCCGATCCTATAGACCCCGCGGCGCCTGTTACCAGTACGCGTTTACCGCGGATGCCTTCACATACCAGAGACCGGTCCATATATATAGGTTCACGTTGCAGCAGGTCTTCTATTTTAAGGTCGGGCAATTCGCTCAGTTTGAGTTTCCCGTTCAGCCAATGACTGGATGCCGGTACAGAGATTACCCGTATCCCATGTTCAAGGCAACGTTCTATGGCTTGTTTCCGCCCGGCCACGTCCGCACAGCATTCCATCACAATCATTTTTTCAACTTCGTATTTCGATTTAAGTTTAGCAATAGCGCTCGATCCATAAACCTGCTTCCCCTCTATCTGCTTATTTTTTTTATGCGGGTTATCATCTATAAAACCCAGTAGTTTAAAATTCCTGTCCAAAGAGGCATCAAGTCCATGTTTAATCAGCAGCGATGAACTGTCGGCACCAAAAATCAGCAGCACCTCTTTGTTTGTAATATTGAGGTCTTCCAGGTAATGGTACGTAAGCTTTACACTCACCCGCATCACCACCAATACCGTTGCGGAGATAAAAAAATTGATAATTAATACAGATAACAGCCAGCTCTGCGAAATATGCAAATAAGGTGCTAACAATAGCCCTACTAAGATTTCAAAGATAATGCTGACCAGAAATACCGCCTTAAATACACGCGAGACATCCACTACGCTGCTATATCTGATAATGCCTGTGTGGACTTTCATCGAGATAAAAACTGCTGCTGCTACGATGTTGTAGATTGTTAAACAGGTAAGAATTTTACCAGTAAAAACTTCTTCATAATTCACCCGCTGCTGAATATAGAGCGAAGTGAACACAGCAAAAATAAGAATCATCTGGTCTACGATCAAAACCAGCCATGGTGAACAAATCCGGTCTAAAAACATTTTCCTTTTCATAGTCATTTAAATTTTATCCACGTTTGCACTTGCACGATACAGTGGAAAGTAATCCATTTCATCATCCGGATCAATCCCATGATAATGAAGAATTTCCTCATAAACAGCCTTATCTGCTATATACCTCCAGGTTTTATAATCGAAAGTGAGGGACGAAAAATTGCTTTTCCAGTCAAATAATGAATCTTTCCGGAAGCCTAAGCCGCCGCCAAGATTGAAATATTTTAAGCCCAGGTCACGGCTCATCACAGTGAGTTCTTCAGTAAGCAATTTAGCTGGAGATGCATACCTGTATTCTTCCCTTGTGCCCAACAGATATGCCTGGAGCACCTCTCCTGTATTTACTACAATGGCGCCACATACAGCGTAATCATTTTCATTATACACCAGCACCAGGCGGCCATCAAATTCCTGTGTATTTAAAATCGTATACAAAAAATTGATGTCATACTTATAGCTGTTACCTGCACAGCACCTTTCCATATTTCCAGCATATAGCTCTGCAAACACTTCCAGGTCCTCCCAGCGGTTGCTTTGTTTAACGGTCCATCCCAGATCACGAAGGCGCTGGATCTTGTTATTTACGCGCTTTTTGTAACCTTTCCGCTGGGCGTCAAGACTAACGGAGAGATCAATCACCACCGTTTTTCCATTGTCATTCAGTCCGCCAATTACTTTTAACAATTCAGTCTGGTCCATAAATGGATTAAGACCCGAAAAAACAGATACAATTCTCTCCGATTTTAATAAACTAAGAAATGCATATTTGAAATGTACCGCAAATTCATGGCTTAATTTGTTGAACGGCAGGTTTGATAGCGGACCACAATAGCCATATACCGAAGTAAAATCAGCGTAATCAAAACCCTCGATAGGTCTTTTTAATAAAGGAAAACCTACAAAGTCGCCATTGTATTCATATACAAAGAACAAGGGCGTTCCCAGGTCCCGGTGCAGATAATGATAACACCATGAATGATAAAAATCGTGCTTATACGATTTATTTACCCATTCGAGCCATTCTGCCTGATCCGTTAAATTCAGCAGGTGCGTCTTCTCAATTATTTCGTACACGTTGTTGTTCATAAATAATTTTTTATGAGGTTAATAATTCTTTTCATGTCAGCATGATTGTACCTGTGATCTATCGGCAGCGCCACCAGATTAGTAGTGAGGTAATGCTCATACATTTTTTTGGTAGTCCATTCCAGCACATTTGGCCAGTAGGTAGCCACATAAATTTTGTTCTCCAGCAGCCTTGCGCGTAACTCAGCATTTTTTATCACCAGCGGATAGATCATCGGTCCGTTAATTGCTGCGTCGTCAAATACGTAATCATTATATTCCTGGAGGTGTTCGTGTAAATAGAAAAAATTGGAATTCCTTCTGAATTTGCAGAATTTATAGTCTATACTGCCCATCAATCGTTGGGTGAGCGAAGACATCTTACGTATCGGATTTTTAGAGAGCGCTGCACTGTTGTCCTGAAAATCAGCATAGCCGTCTTCAATTCCCAGATCTATACTTTTTAACAGATGGCTACATCTTCCGTAAGATATATCCTTGTCCATTTTCAGCCGCGCAGGGTTTTTAGTTTGTAAATAGGCGCCGTCTGGTACGCCAAAAAACTTCCTGCAACTGTAAAATGTATCTGCCCCCTCTATTGGAACTGAAAAAAAAGCCTGCGAATTGTCTATGATGAGGTTGTTAAATTTGGGGCCAAGTGTTTCAACCGTCTGCTGTTTCAGGCCAAAATAATTGGTATAGATAAAACATTCCTGGTCGCGCACCGCAAAATCAAGTACCGGATCCAGTTGTTCATCAATAGTATAAAACTGATATTGTAGTTTGAGTTTTTCAATTGGCTCCAATATCGCCTGGCAGGTAAAGTATGGCAGATGTACAAGCTTGTACCGTTTTATCCTCAGGATATATTCAAGTGCATTTCTGCCGGTATTGAGTTTAATCAGGTCTGGATAGTATTCCGTTCCCTTGTTCAGCTGAAAATCCAGATAGCCTCCAATAGATTTCATATATTGAGAATTTGAGCAAGCAAAAA
>Ga0247815_10000077_pt1 | contig 71034 bp, 72 predicted proteins | sample UWRJL194509B1_FD_181014 | JGI IMG/M metagenome (GOLD analysis project Ga0247815, IMG submission 181014) | Plant litter microbial communities from Arlington Agricultural Research Station in Wisconsin, United States - UWRJ-L194-509B-1 | ecosystem: Environmental > Terrestrial > Plant litter >... | reverse complement strand
TCTTTGGATTCTGTATCATAACTCAATTTTATTGAGTGCAAAAATAAGCAATAGAATTGAGAATTCTAAGTTTCGCAGAGATTCACGAAGGTTTTCGCAAAGATTCACGAAAGTTTTTTAATCTCGCAATCCCGATAGCTATCGGGAGCAGAGTTGCAAAGTTTAATTTAAAGCCAATGATTAATCGTATAGTTTATTTCCAGGAACGAGAAATCTTCGCGAGTAACTCGACAAAGATTGGCGAATTTCTGTGCGGAGTTTCTTGCGCTATTTAGACTGGACTGAAGTCCAGCCCTACAAAATAAATCGTTCCTTCGGAACTCGGCGCTGGACATTAGGGTGGTTTTTAATCCATTCAAAAGTGAAACAAAAACTTTGCGCCTTCGCGCCTTTGCGAGATTAATTCTCATTTCTTTAAAAAAAACTTAGCGAATCTCCGTGAAAACCTTCGTGAATCTCTGTGGTAAAACCCATAAAATAGAACCAGTTTAAACTAGCATCTCAATAAAAATCTTCAGAATTTATTTTGCAATCTTTGCTTTCGAAAAAAAACAAAAACAAGTTATGAGCAAGACAAAATTAATCATCAATAAAAACGGATCTATCAAAATCGAAGGTGATTTCGAAATAATGGATTCAGAAGGAACAGTTTACGGATTACAAGGAAGAGCTGCATTAGGACTTTGCCGTTGCGGATTATCTGCAAACAAACCTTTTTGCGACGGAGGACACCGTAATAATTTCGAACACGATTCTATCGCATTCGATTTACCACCAATGAAAACAAACTAAGAAAATATTCTGGTTAAGATATAAAGCTGCATTTTTTGATGCAGCTTTTTTTATGATTTATGTTGATCAATTATAAAGCGAAGAACATCTTCAAAATATTCTTTTAGATTTTCGTAAGGATGTTCACCCGGATACCAATTTGCAAACTTCCAATATTTCCATTCTTCGTCTTTTGATTTTGGAGGAAGTAGTAAAAAATATTGTTCTTCAGATATTCCTGCAATTTGAATAGCATTTTCTAATTCGGGTAAATATGCATAAGCTTCGATTACAAAATCATCAATATTTTTTAAGAAGTCGATGTTTTCTATATTTTCAAAACTTGGTTCGATATCATTTGGTGCTGAAAAACCGTTAGTTATTCGAATGAATTCGATATAATCTTTGGGTAGTTTTATGCCAAGTTTGTTTTCTGCATCATTAATCTGTTTTTCGGTAGCCGGAATAGTTCCGAGCCAATTATTTTCAATTTGTTCAGATGTAAAATTGAAATCTTCGTATTTAATTGCTTTTTCCGAAATACTAATTAGTAAATTTTTGTTCATCCTTCTATATATAAATTTCCCCCTTCATCGTAATAACCGCAGAACCACCCACCAAAATATCATTTTCTCTGGCCATAACTTCAATCAACGAAGGCTGATTTAGTTTTACGCCTTGCAGGATTTTATATTCGGTATTGGGTTTTGTGTATTTGGTTTTAGTTAAAAAACCTATTAAAGGTCCGGCAGCTGTTCCTGTAGCAGCATCTTCATCAATACCAATTAAGGGGTTAAAGAATCTGGCTTCGACTATATTTTCATGTTTCGCATCGAAAATGGTAAAACAATAAAAACCTTCAAATCCGTATTCTTTCGAGATTTCGATTAAGCGTTTATTATCAGGAATGCAATCGTGCAGAAAACGTCTGTTTTTTATGGGAACCATCAAATGCGCCACTTCGGTTTGAACAATTGTAGGCAGCAATTCGCCAACCGTTAAATCATCAATGGCCAAACCAATTGCTTTTGCTATTAGCGAAGCCGGAATTTCCTTTAGTGCTACAGCCGGTTTTTGATGCATTTGTACGATAGGATATTCGGTAACGGGATCAAAACTTGTGGTTAAGGATATTGGGTTGTCTTTCATGATTACAAAATGATTGGTTTCATCTTGTTCATGAAATATCGGGATTTCTTTAAATAATGCTGCGCAAACGGCTCCAAGTAAATTATGTCCGGCGCCATCAACCTCAAAACCAGTTGGAGTAAAAGAGCGGACATTAAGTGCCTTTTGAATTGTAGAGTAATAAACAAACGAAGTTTCAGAATAACCAAATTCCTTTGCAATATTATGATAGGTTTCTAACTCCAGATTGCCATCGGTAAAAACAACAGACAGTGGATTTCCCTTGTAACTTTTATTAGAGAATACATCCAAAACGTAGTATTCTAATGCGGTTCTATCTTTCATTATTATAGTTTATTAGATGATTTTTTGATAGAATAAAGTTAAGGTTTGTTCTCTGATCTAAGTTACAATCATTTGAATTTCTTTTACAACATTCGTTTTTGTTCAGCGCTTACATTGATGGTTTTTTCGAGTCTTAAAATTCTCGTTTTTTCTTGTTTGGCCGTCATAATCCAATGAATCATAACCTTTTTGTACGACGGGGCTTGTTTATCAAAATAGTCCCAGGCGATTTTATTGGCTTTAAATTGTTTTTCAAATTCGGGATCAAGAATAGCGGGTTCTTTTTCGTGCGAATAAATTCCGGATCTTTCTTCAGATCTTAATTCGAATGCTTTTATTCCGGCTTCTTTCATTAATCCGGCTTTGGTAAGATCTTCGATTTTCTTGATATTGATGGCGCTCCAAATACTGGATTTTTTTCTTGGTGTAAACCTAATAGAATAACTTTCTTCATCAATCGATCTGCGAACGCCATCGATCCAACCAAAACAAAGCGCCTGATCGACAGATTCTGACCAGGACATGGATGGTTTTTTGCTATTCACTTTATAAAAACCTACTAAAAGTTCGGTTTCTTTTTGGTGATGCTTTTCCAGCCATGATCTAAATTGTTCTTGTGTTGGGAAGAAAGTTGCGTTCATTTTGTATTTAGTTGCTATTTGTCTTTTAATGGTGGAGGAGGAGGTGGCGGAGGTAAAATTGCACTTAAATCTCCAAAGTCAATAATTTGTTTTGTTGAGATAAACTTCAGATTGTTTTTAATACTTCCTAGTGAATCAATATAATTATAAAGTTCCTGCGGAGCATGTTCGCCATGAATATAAATTTGTTTGTTTTTTTCTCTTTGATTAATACTTATAAGATAGCTTTGTCCATCATCAAGGTTTTCATCTGCATATATAGAATCAAAATTTTTCAAATTTAAAGTGTGAAGACAATTATTTAGTCTGATTTTTTCATTAGCTGAAATTATAGCATAGAAATTTTCTTTTGGTTCAGGAAAAATTCTTTGAAGGTAAACAGTATCACTTTTTGTGAATTTTACAGTATGAATATCATGTAAGTTTGAACCTGTTACGATTAAGCTTTCAAATGGAAATTCCTTTACAGTCTCTTTTTTAGAACAAGCTGTGAGTAATAAAACAAATGAAATAAGTGTGATTTTTATTTTCATAGCGAAGTTTGTTGGCTTTACTGGTCAGAATTTCTAATCGTTTGTCTTTGCAATTAGTTCTTTATCTTTGTAAACGTAATTAAAGAAAATTAAATTATGGCAAAAGGTCCTGAGAAAAATACCAAAAACAAGGCTTTGCATACCAAATTGCTCAATAAGAAAAAGGCCAAACTTCAAGCCGAAAAAAAAGAACGTGCCTTACGTTTGAAAGCTTTAGTGGCCAAAATGAATGAAAAGAAGAATAATGACGAATCTGGTATTGTTTAATTTGCCGTCTTCTTTTGTCTTACTATTTGCAGATTTTATTATATTTTAGAATCAAATTTTTGTTGAAGGCAATTGGCATCAAAGAATCATTGGCTGTGTCGTATTCATAAAGTTCGTTTTTAGACGGATCAAAAGTATATCTTGCAATAGTTGGCATTCGGTCAGGATAAGTTTCATGAAGATTTAATTCATAAGTTTCTGAGTAATCAAGGGCATTATCTCTTTTCGGATTCGGGCTTCCTTCAACTGTAATTCCAAAAGAAGTTCCTCCATTTTTTACAACAGCTTCGTATAAACCTTTTGTTCCTTCAACATAAGATGGCGCAGTTCTCAAAATTTCTAAAACAACATCAATACAGGTTATAGAATCACTTATATTTTTAGTTGATACAGGTTTGATTGTATCTTTTGCAGTTGTTTTTTCTGTATTTATTGTTGCCGGAGTTTTTATTGTTTCGGTTTTATTACAGGAAAATGTAATAATTAAGGCTAAAAGCAATGCATTCTTTTTCATCGATTATTCTTTATTTTATAGATGTTGTGTTGAATTCAAATTTCAATTTTGTGCTTTATTCCTCAAGTTCTTTCCAACAAAGATCTATCTCTCGTCGAATTTCTTTTTCCAGTTTCGGAAGTTCATTCTCAACCCAAAACTGACTTTCCTTACTTAAATAAAACTTGTTTTCTTTGAGTTTAAACTTCATTGCTCCTTTGATCATTGCAATCATTTCATCGGTTTCGGATGTTCCGTTGGCGAAGTTTGGACCTATTAAATACTTTAAAAGATCTTTTTCGTATTCAGGTTTATAATAGAGAATGTGACTGATTATTGGAAAATAGAAATAAAAAACAGTGTTTGTATTAGAGGAAAATTGAATTTTATTGAGTTCAGTTATTAGTGCATCTGACTGTAAATCTGATGTTTCATAATTAAATGTTTTTAATAATTCGAAAGTGGTTTTTGCACTCGCAAATCTTTCTCCAATTCTTGTTAGAGATGAAAAAGTTTCTTCAAATTCTGAGTTAGTTATTTTCGTTTTCATCTATTTGCATTTGTTCCCGAATGTAAGTGTGAAAAGATTGATTAGTATAATATAGTTCTCCGCTTTCATGCCAAAATTCGACAACATTGCCGTCGTTATTGTCAAAGTCAAAGCCTGAAAAGTCGCCACAATAATTATCTCCAAAAAAATATACATTAGATTTTAGCTCATAATGATCTTCAAGGCCAATATCTTCAAGATCAAAAAGAAAGTGATGGACTTTAAATTTACATTCTCTAAAATTTCCGAAACCAATTTTTTGCAAGTAAGCAATATAATCTTTCGGAATTTTTGGGTGTTTTTCAAGAATGCTTTTTATTTGATCATCTGTTAAGATTTCTCTTTTGTTTGTTATATTATTAGGGTCCTCGACTTTTTTTAGAAATTGTGTTTCTAAGTTGTATTGTAGGCTCATGAAAATATATTTAATATATAAACTTAATTTTTTTTATGAGCATTTTACAAATTTAAAAGCATTTTTATAATCCACAAGAATAAAATAAATCCCAGAAAAGAGAACTCTACTATGTTTACTTTTTGATTCCCAAATTTTGTAACCAGAAACCGATCGATTATTATGAGAATAATAACGGGAAGCAAACCAAACAAAATATAAATTCCCATTAATCCGTCTGGTCCTGAATTTCCGTCGATGAGCATTATGGCATAAATTATTCCTACTATGAGAGAGCATATGCCTGAGACGTAAAATAAGGTAAGGTTTTTTGGTAGGTCATCCATAAACTAAGGGTTTTTACGTTTTTAATAAAGAACTGCTTTTTCGTATTTGAGTATTTCAAGATCGGATAAAGCATTCTCTTTGTTAACAGATGACCCTTTTGAAAAATGGTTGCGTTAAAATTTCTATTTCTTTTATAAAATTTTGCTTTTAGTTTTTATAAAAATTAAACTCTTCGATATCGTGATATCCAAAAACTTCGATTTCAGGATGTTCGTTTATTAAATTTCTGATTTTATCTAAAGTGCTCAATCGTAAATCGTTGTCTTCGGCTCGCATTTTTGCTAATTGATTTACAGGATGATCGCTATCTGTAAGTTCAATTCGCATATAATAGGCATCGGCAATATAAAATATCCATCCTTTTTCTGTTTTTATCGCAACACCACAATGTCCTAATGTATGTCCGAAAAGGGGAATTAGGTACATTTCTGTTTCAGTATCGATGTCGACTTTTCTGGCTTCGAAGCCAAACCAGTTCAAATCTAATTTTTCGTAGGTTTTTATTGTTGGCTGATGCGATAAAGGTGTTTTTAAATACCTTGGATTTCCGGAAATATAGTTGTCACATTCTTCCAATCCAACGTGAACGGTTGCGTTTGGGAAATCTGCCAAACCGCCAATATGATCATTGTCAAGATGCGAAATAACACAATCGGTCACTTTTTCCGGATCAAGTCCCAGTTTTTCGATTTGTCTGATGGCTGTTTGATTTTCATCAAAACGATAACCCACCATGTCTATAAGTTCTTGACCGATTCTTTCTTCCGGGTTTTGAATGTCTAAAAGACCAATTCCGGTATCGACTAAAATGAGTTTGTCGTTTTCCTGAATCAATAAACAATGTCCGCAAACATTGTCGTTTACTGGGGAAACAATTTTTACGCAGTTGAGGTGATGTATTTGGGGCATGAGGATTTTGTTTTTGATTGATTGTTGATGTGGTAAGTTAAGGTTGCAATTTAATTAATAATCATATTATTGATCATGAATTGAAGCAGATTGGTGTCTTCTGATGAAATTGGTGTTTTTTTATTTATCGAGATTAATACCAATTGTTTTTTATTTACAACTCCCCACCAAACCCAATTTGCTTTTTCGTCTGAAACTTTTAATTCGACCAAAATGTCAAATTTTGTTTTGTAACTGTTCCAGTTTTCTCGTGTAATTTCTTTGGTATGGTAATTTTTGACAAATTCGGTGAGTTGCTGAATCAGTTTTTCGTCGGTAGTTTCCTGATCGAATCCGTATGAACTGATTGTTATGTTTAATTCTGACGCAGAATCTGTAATTGTTACAATGCCTTCGTTGTCTTCGTTTAGTACAAAAGTTTTTGGGTAATAAATATCGTAAGCTTTTGATTTTGGAACAAAAGAAGTCATTGTTTTATTATTTTCATTTTGACCCAAAACACTAATGCTGAACATCAGGATTATTATTTGGAAATATATTTTGATGCTGCAATTTTTCATAAATCTGTTGATTAAGTTTAAGGTGTTTTATTATGAACCGCAAATATAAATGATATTGATAATTGCTCTTTTGAGGAAATCCTCATTTTTGAATTAATCTTTGAGAATTGTTTTTTGGATTTAATCGAAAGCAGACATTAAGAAGTCCCATATTAGTGAAATACTTGTTGCAGATTTTCAGAATGTTGATGAATGATTTTTTTTGTGATTTCTTTGTTGTTGAAAATTATAAATATTCGAAACCTATTGCTCTGAAAGAGCTTTAGCAATAGCATGGTGCGAAGCACTATGAATGAAAAAGGTTGTTGTTTTAAGCCCTGTAAGGGCGTAAGCCTAATTTCAAAGGGCGCATTTGTTATGATTTTTCCCAAAATTGTTATTGTGTATTTTTCTCTTACCCTTTCAGGGCAATTTTTATTTTTACTTTAATTTCGTAGTGCGCTGCACTACGCTATTGCTTTTAGGACTTTCAGTCCACTTTAAAAATTTCGTACACTCTAGATTGCAAATCTGTACTATTGGTTATTATAATTTTTAATAATCTTTTTTGTTCTAAAATATATCACCACCGGAATAATGAGATTAGCTATAAAAAAGCAATCAATAAAAGATTCAGGAACAATTATTTCGAAAAAAGTTGTTGTAATAAGCAAAAATGAAAAGAAAATATTTAACCAACCAGTGAGTACCAATGTAAAAACTTTTGATTGGTTGGATTTCCAGATTTTTAAAAATGAAAGTAATAGTGCTAGTAAACCTAAACCTGAACTAATCCAGCAACTCCATCCAAAAAGCAGAAGAGTTTTAAAGCCACTAAATAATCCTGTCTCAAAGTAATAGACGAAGAAGGTAATAGTGGCCCAAAGATTAGTTATTAAAAGAGAAAGGAGTAAGCTTTTGTATATGGTTTCTTTCATGTTGTTGTGGTTTAGTTGGTTAGTTGGAATTTTGAATACGTAAAACAAAATCTTTGCCAAGTCTTCTTTTGAATGCCGAATTGCGTTAGGGATAGCAGCGAAAAGCCCACAGCCTGACGAAGGAAGTGCGAGGACTTGCAGCGAATAGCCCGACCGGAGGGAACGCCCAAAAAATTATTCGCGTTGTTATTATTATTTCGCCGAAATTTGCAAATCAATCTTAAAAAATATCAAAATGGAGGAGTTCGGTAGAATACTAGTTTCTGAAACGGCAATGAATAGTGAAAATCTTCAGGATGTGATTCATTCTAATATTTCGGTGATTAATTTAATGCGTGAGGAAGGTGTCGATGACGAGTTTATTCACGAAGATGCGTTGATGAGTTATTATCTTGATTATTACTATTCGCAATATGCTGAGGGGAATTTTTCGCAGTTTGTTTATAAATCGGGTTGGAATAAGGAACTGAACGAACTTATCGAAGAAGGTTTGGCTTTAATTGGCGCCGAAAAACATCTTGAATTGTTTCAGCAACAAAGCAAAAAGGTAAAACTAATGAGCAGCGTAAAGCTGAATAAATTTGTAAGCGGAAAACTGGAAGGTGTAAATCCGGTTCGCGATTCTTTGAATAATGATACGTTTTTTGAACTTGAAGAAAACCTGATTACGCTAAACGCTAATTTCCTGAAAAACCATCCTGATTTCGAAGTACTTTCGGTAGATGATATGTTTGCTGCTTTGGAGGAATATGTGGGGCATGAGATTAAGAGGGCTTAAGTTTTTTTTAACCGCAAGGAGCCCAAAGTTTTACGCTAAGTTAGCAAAGGTTTTTCTTAGCTATGTCAGGCTGAGCGGAGTCGAAGCCCCGCAATTTTTTTTAGAAAGAGCCTTTGGCTCGATTTATATTGTAGGGATGGATTTTAATCCATCTGCGCAAAGATTATAAAGCATTTTTTGTTTCACGCAGATTTTAAAAGATTTTAGCAGATTTAAAAAATCACTTTAATCTTTTAATCTGTGGCTTTAAAATAAAACTTTAAGCCTTTGCTCCCGATAGCTATCGGGATTGCGCGATTAATTAAAACTTATTAAAAAAACTTTGCGGGGCTTCGACTCCGCTCAGCCTGACATAGCTAATAAAAAACTTTGTGTATCTCTGTGGTAAAATGCTTAATTTTAGTTCTTTATAAAATCGAAATTGTTTTATGGAAGAACTAACACACATCAAATCGATTATAGGGATTATTTTGGGTTTGAGTCTCACGCACCTTATTCGAGGATCTGTGATTTTTATTCAGCATCCGGGGCGTAAGAAAATCTATTTTGTGCACTCGCTTTGGGTGTTTTATGTTTTTTTGCTGATTATTCATTTTTGGTGGTGGGAGTTTAATTTGAAGTTAATTCACGAATGGTACTTTGCTGATTATTTCTTTATCATTTGTTATATCCTGATTTATTATTTGTTGTGCGCTATTTTGTATCCTGATGATTTGGCGGATTATACAGGTTATGAAGATTATTTTTATTCGCGTAAGAATTGGTTTTTTGCTATTCTGGCGATAAGTTTTGGAGCCGATATTATCGATACGGCGATAAAGGGCGGGAACTACTTTTTGTACAATCAAACCGAATATTTTGTTCGCATTATCAGTCATATTATCTTGTGTCTGGTGGCGATTAAGGTTCATAATAAAGTTTTTCATACGGTTTTGGTCATCGTTTTTATTGTTTATGAACTCTCGTATATTTTGAGATTATTTAATGTTGAATAAAAAACAGTTTTGGTGATAATTATCAAAAAAACAATAAGTGATATTGATTATATTTGTGAAGATAACATTGTTAAAAAACAAACCACTAAAAATTACTGTCATGAAAAGTAAATCTCCAATTTTGATGATTGCCGCATTATTTGTTTTAAGTATTTCGTGCAGCAAAAGTGATATAGATAAAGGACTGGATTGCGTAGGAGAGTCTTTATTCGAGAAGGTAAAACATTCGACAGATGCTACTAATCCTAAAAAAATAGATTTTACAGTTGAATATTCGGGAACGAATACTTTGAAATCTGTAAAATTTACTTTTGGCGATGGTACGCCTGCAGAAACGGTTACAGCAACGGGAACAACGGTTTCTATTTCGCATGTTTATAGCGCGGCGGGTACTTATACTGCAAAGGCGGATATTACGGTTCAGAATGGAGGAGCGACATGTACATCATCGCCAACAAGAAGTATTACTGTAAATTAGAGAATTGTGTTTTTTGAATGTTAAAGATTTCATTAGTTAATATTTAACTTGGTTAAGTTTCTCGTAATTTTGCTTTTACTGATTTAGCAATAAAAAAAGCCACAAAATGAGATACAAACACTTCCAGATATTGCTGTTGCTTTTTCTTCAAATAGGATTTTCTCAAAACAAAATCAACCTTTTTTCAGAAATCAATTATAGTTCGATTCCATCGGTTTCATTAGACGATTATAAGTCGGTTCAGGAACGGGATAAAAAGTTCCAGAATCCTAATATCGCTTTAGGTATTGGGATTTCGGGCGGAGGTTCGAGAGCGCAGTTTTTTAGTATGGGCGTTCTTTTGGGATTAGAGGAAATTCAGGAAAACGATTCTCAACGTAATTTCCTGAACGAAATTGATTATTTCTCTACCGTTTCCGGAGGTTGTTTTTCGGCTGGATATTATCTTACGATTCTTAAAAATAAATTGTTTCAGGATAATTGTTCCTTCAACGAATTTTACTTTTCTAAGGCCGATGCTTATAAGGATTACGTCGATAAATCGGCTAATATTTTATCTCTTTTAAATAATAGCCGAAACGAAAAAGGCGATAAAATATCGATGACGCAACGCATAGACGCAGATATTTTGCAATACGACGCTATAAATCCTGATAACACCAATAAGTTTAATTCTCAAATGTTGTTGTCGGATTTTTTTGTTCCAAAGAGCAGCAAATCAGTTCCGTCTTTACCTATGTTTGTGGCCAACGGAACGGCTTTTAATAATGGAGAACGTATTCCGTTTATGCCGCATATTATTCGCGGTCTGAATTTGAATTCGTCTTTGGCGCCCAATAAAGCTGCTATTTCATTAAATGAAAATAAAGTAAATGATGGTTATGATTTTCCGCTTACTTATGCCATTACGGCGAGTTCGGCTTTTCCGGGTGTTTTGCCAAAAGTGAAATTTGGCGTTAAAAATCAGGATAAAATATTGTGTATTGTCGATGGTGGCGCGTCAGACAATATGGGTTATAAAACTTTGGTAGAGTTGCTTCATAACGATACAAAAGTGAGTGATAAAAACAAGAAAGCACTTTTTATTGATTGCCTGGGGCAAGGAAAAAAAACGCCGTATATAACCGATGCCAAAATAAGATTGATTTCGCTGTTCGAAACCGCTTCTTTATACACTGTTCAAACGCGTTACATGACTTTTGATAAAGATGTCGAAAATACTTTTGAACGTTATAAAATACCAGTTTCTAATTATCAGATTATTGGGTTTACCACGATTAGGGATTATTTGGTAAAAATGGAAAAAGATTATCCCTATGAAGATTTAGTTTTTGAATTGAAAAATACCAATGACGAAGCGAGCAGCTGGGTAAAATTATTTGGCACTTTTAAGCAGGAACTAATCATGAAGTTTGGTGAGGATTCCTTTAAAAAAGATAAAGACGGCGAAATAATTGTGGCTACTTTAAGCAAAGAAAAATTCAAAGCTTTATCTGCCAGACAAGTTTTGCTGTTATACGAATATGCCTCACACGTAGAAACCAAACTAAGAATTACGCCTGACGAAAGAGAGGTTTTGTTACTTTCAGGTCGTTTTGCCGCGTATTTAAAAACCAATGAATTAAGAGAATTATTGGTAGAACATAAGTAATTTTACCCGAAATTTGATTTTCTATTTAATTGTCACCACTTTGAAAGAACAGCTTATTCTATCTAAAAAAATAATGTTTGCCTTGTTGCTTTTTCCGGTTTTGCTAGCTGCTCAGGAAAAAAGCAAGGAAAAACCAGAAGATGTTTCCCGTTACTTTTATAATGATCATGTGGTTTCTGTAGAAATTTGGTATGGACCTGATAATAAACCGGACAGCACTAAAACCTATTATCCTAACGGAAAGCTGAATGAAGTTTTTTATTATGATGGTAAAGGTTTAAAAAATGCCGATTCTTTTCAGTACAACAAACAAGGAGAAAAACTCGTAACCTGGAATTATTCGCACGGAAAATTAGTAAGCAGAACAGATCATAAATTGCCTTTTGGCAAAGACAGGGAAGAAGGCGTGAAGAAAGCACTCAAATTATTGACCGAAATTAATACCAAAACCAATTGCAATCCTTTGCAAGTCAATGATTTATTCAATCGCGGGGTTTTAAGTATTAGTCTTGGCAATACAACATTGGCACTTGAAGATTTAAAAAAGGTTGAATATTCTGTAGATAAAGACCCTAAAAATAAAGCATTGTCTGATTCTTTGGCAGAAAAGAAAGATGTGTTCCGAAGCAAGCTTTACGATCGACTGGCAAATATTTATGCGTCACTCGATATGGATAATTTTGCTTTTAATTATTATTACAAAGCCGTAAAAAATGCTCCTGAAGATCTGCGTATTTTATACAGCTTTGCTACTTTGCTGCAACACCGAAAAGCGTATGATCTGGCAGCTTATTATTTTGAAAACATCGTAACTCAAAAACCGGATCATGCCAATGCAAGATGGGCACTTGCCAGATTGTATAGTGATATGGGCGAATATCAAAAAGCAATGGAGAATATTACAATTGCTTTTAAATTCGAAAAAGCCATAATCGATAATAAAGTATATGGCGGAAGGGATTTAAGAACGACGAGAGGTTTGATATACCATAAATTAGGAGAATCTGACAAAGGAATTGCTGATTTGAAAGAAGCATTGAAAACAGATAAGAATAATTCGTATGCCATGAAAAATCTTGGTATTATCTATCTGGATCAGCATAAAAATAAAAAAGCCTGCGAGTTGTTTCAGCAAGCAAAAGCGCTCAAGTGTGATTTAATTTATGATGAGAAAGATTTGCTGTCGTTATTACAAAGTGCCTGTAATAATGTCGAACCTGAACTGAAAGATGTTAAAAAGCCTTCCGTTTTACCAAATCCTGTTTCCGGGGTTGTTTCTATTGAGAATTTAAAAACTAAAAATTTTGATTTCGAGTTCTTTGATTTCGAATCAAAAAGCGCCTTAAAAGGCAAAACTACAGATGGAACTATAAATGTCATTGCTTTAAATCCGGGATTTTATATTTTGAAAGTTACGGCTGAAGGAATTGAGGAAACATTTAAGTTGATTAAAGAATAAAATCAAATTAATCAAAATGTAGCTTAAGAGAAGCGTCATATTTATAGAAAACGATATTGATTTTGTCTTAAAGCTCCATCGGAGCGGTATATGCATTTGTAAATATGTCACCCCGATGGGGTTCTGGATTCAATTGAATTTTCTATTTCTATAAATATTTCACCCCGCTGGGGTTCAGTCCACTCAGAATTTCAAAAAAAATTTGTGCATCTCTGCGGAATAACTATTATTCCAAGACCACCTGCTCAATCAATTCCAGTCTTTTTACAATCGAATTTTTAACTAAAATAGTTCCCGGCGATAATACTGCATTTGCTCCAATTCTCGAATTATCTCCCACCAAAGAGCCAAATTTATCTGAGTTTGTTTCGATAATCTGCGAATCATACAGTACAGATATTTTTTTATTCGTTCTTTCGTTGTAATGATTGGCTGCGATCGAACCTGCTTCAAAATTGATGTTTCGTCCAATTATACTATTTCCGATATAATTAAAATGGGCAATTGCGGTATTCGAACAAATAATACTGCTTTTGATTTCGCAACCCGGACCAATTTTTACCGATTGATCTAAATAAACGCCTTCTCTAAAATAAGCATTTGCACCAATGTAACAGTTTTCGCCAATAATAGCAGGTTTTTTAATCGTTACATTATTTTCGATAATGGCTGATTTATGAATGGCGATATTGTCTTGAATAATATAATCATCACCCAGATTCAAAATCATTTTTTCGATTATAGTTTTGAGGTCATTTGTAATATTCCAGGGTTCAGATGGAGAAAGGTCAGTAAAAGTCTTTGAGAAATCTTCGATAAAATGGTCGATAAGCATGATGATAATTTTTTAATTGCAATTTACTTATTTTTTATTTTCGAAGATGGAGAGTTTCGCGAAGGGATATTTAAAAAGAGCTTTTCAACGAATTGAATTCTAAAAATAAAGCTCCATCGGAGCGGTATATGTATCTGTAAATATGTCACCCTGCTGGGGTTCTGGATTCAATTGAATTTTCTATTTCTATAAATATTTCACCCCGCTGGGGTTGTGTTCTATTCAAAATATAAAACTTCTATTTATTTAAAATCTTTGCGCATCTCTGTGTAACCCTTCGTGCATCTCCGTGTAATAACCCCAGAAATAACTTTAGAATCAACTTTGTCGTGATCTTATAAAACATTTCCTTAAATTTGCTTCCGTTATAAAAAAATACAATAGTTATAAAAATCAAGCTATGTTACAAATCGCATTTATTAGAGAGAATCAGGAGAAAGTAATCAAGGCTTTAGCAAAACGAAATATCGATGCTAAAAGCGTTGTTGAAGAAGTCGTGCAATTAGACGAAAACCGTCGTGCCACACAAGTTGAATTAGACAACACTTTATCTGAATCTAATAAATTATCCAAAGACATTGGAGAATTAATGAAAGCGGGAGAGAAAGCTAAAGCGGCAATCTTAAAAGAAAAAACGGTTTCATTAAAAGAAAAAAGTAAAGAATTAGGCGAAAAAGCAGAAGCTTTGGCAACCGAACTAACCAATTTATTATATACTTTACCCAATCTTCCGGCTGATATTGTTCCTGAAGGAAAAACTCCGGACGATAACTTAAATGTTTTTGAAGAAGGCGATATTCCGGTTCTTCACGAAGGTGCGCAACCTCACTGGGAATTGGTAAAAAAGTACGATATCATCGATTTCGAATTGGGTGTAAAAATTGCCGGTGCTGGTTTTCCTGTTTATAAAGGAAAAGGAGCTCGTTTGCAACGTGCCTTAATCAATTACTTTTTAGATAAAAATACGGCTGCAGGATATAATGAAGTTCAGGTTCCGCATTTGGTAAACGAAGCTTCAGGTTACGGAACAGGACAATTACCGGATAAAGAAGGACAAATGTATCACTCAACAATTGATGATTTATATCTCATTCCAACTGCTGAGGTTCCTGTTACGAATTTGTTCCGCGATGTTATTTTAAACGAAAGCGAATTACCGGTTTTACATACCGCTTATACGCCATGTTTCCGTCGTGAAGCAGGTTCTTACGGAGCACACGTGCGCGGATTAAACCGTTTGCACCAATTTGACAAAGTAGAAATTGTACGTGTTGAACATCCGGATAATTCTTATGCAGCACTTGACGGAATGGTAGAACATGTAAAAGATATTTTGAAAGAATTGAAATTGCCATACCGAGTTTTACGTTTATGTGGTGGCGATATGGGTTTCACATCGGCTTTGACATATGATTTTGAAGTGTTTTCTACTGCGCAGGATCGTTGGTTAGAGATCAGTTCTGTTTCTAACTTCGAGACTTTTCAGGCGAATCGTTTGAAATTGCGTTTCAAAGACAAAGACGGAAAGAACCAATTGGCACACACGCTTAACGGAAGTTCATTGGCTTTGCCAAGAGTTTTGGCAGGAATATTAGAAAATTACCAAACTCCGGAAGGAATCGTAATTCCAGAAGTTTTACGTCCTTACTGCGGATTTGATATTATAAATTAAGATTAAAATAAGTGTACAGTCGCAGTGACAGTTTACAGTTTTTGACTGTGACTGTATACTGCGACTGAATGCTTTAATAAAGAACCTATTATGAGTAACGGAATTTTAAATTGGAATGTAGATCCGGTTATTGTCATGATAACGGATAGTTTTCCTTTAAAATATTATGGAGCTCTTTTTGCTATCGGACTTTTACTGGGGTATTATATCGTAAGAAGTATTTATAAAAAAGAACATCTTTCGCTGGATAATCTGGATAGTTTATTGGTTTATGTAATTGTCGGGACAATTTTGGGCGCCAGATTAGGTCATTGTTTCTTTTATGAGCCGTCTTATTTTTTGCAGCATCCAATAGAAATTCTGTTACCTATTCAGAAAGTAGCGGGAGTTTATAAATTTGTGGGCTATCAGGGTCTGGCTAGTCACGGAGGATCGATTGGTGTATTGATCGCAATGATCTTATATTGCCGAAAATATAATGTTAAGTTCTTATGGATTTTAGATAAAATGGCGATTGGAGTTCCGGTTACAGGCGCTTTTATAAGGTTTGGGAATTTTATGAATTCTGAGATCTACGGAAAACCAACTAACGGAAATTGGGGAGTTGTTTTTCAGAGAGACGACATGATCCCAAGACATCCAACACAATTGTACGAAGCATTTGCTTATCTATTGATTTTCGTAATTGTTCTTTATCTTTATAAAACAGAAAAGTTTAAAAAAGCAGATGGATTTATCTTCGGATGTTTCTTAACTTTAATGTTTGTGGCCCGATTTATAATCGAATTTTTCAAGGAGAATCAAGAAGCCTTTGAAAATGATATGATTATTAATATGGGGCAAGTACTAAGTATTCCTTTTATTTTAATTGGTGTAGCTTTGATAATCTGGAAATCGAAAAAACAAGTAGAGGTATAAGTTTACAGTCGCAGTCGCAGTTTACAGTGAATTGCGCTAAATACTGAGACTGAATACTGCGACTGAAAACTGAAAAAGACTGAATTATGAAAAACATCTTTATTTATATCGTTTTACTATGGTCTGCTTTTGCTTTTTCGCAAAATGAGCAATTGGCTCAATATTACTACGATAAAGGTGATTTCGAAAAAGCTAAAATCAGTTATGAAGAGTTGCTGAAAATTTCGCCATCCAATACTCAATATTTTTTAAGAACGATCGATTGTTACCAGCAATTGCAGCAATTTGATTTGGCTCAAAAAGTTATTCAGGATCGCTATAACAGATACAAACAAGGTGTTTTTTTAGTAGAATTGGGGTATAACTATCAATTACAGAAAAACGAGGCTAAAGCCAAAAACTACTACGAACAGGCTATAGAAAAAATCAAAACAAGTCCCAATGATGTTTACGGAATTGGGAATTCTTTCGAGAAAAAAGTATTACTCGAATATGCCTTAAAAGCGTATCAAACGGCAATGCAAATTCAGCCCAATTATAATTTTAATTTTCAGATTGGAATGTTGTACGGGCAGTTAGGAAAAACCGATCAAATGATTGATCTTCTATTGACCGAATCGTATAATAATCCGCAAAACGCTAATTTAATACAAACGCAATTATCCCGTTTCATGAATGGTGAAACCGATAATACGGCTTTTAAAGATGCCATGCGTAAAGCATTAATTCTAAGAACTCAAAAAGATCAGGACGTTTTCTGGAATCATTACCTGAGTTGGTTTTATGTGCAGCAAAAAGAATTCGGGAAAGCCTTTATTCAGGAAAAAGCGATTTACAAACGCGAACCGGAATCACTTTCGAGTATTGTCAATTTAAGTCAGTTTGCTTTGAATGAAGATGACACCGATACAGCTACAGAAATTTTGAATTTTATTCTTTTAAATACCAAAGATTTAGACTTGCTGATTCAGACAAATTCGTATTTAATGCAAATTAAAATCGATAAAGCACAGGAAAAAGACTATCCAAATATCAATACAGAGTTACAACAATTGCTTGCAACCTATGAAATAACTCCTTTTACCTTATCTTTGCAAATAATTCAGGCGCATTTCCTGGCTTTTAATCTTAAAAAGACTGAAGAAGGAAAGGCAATCGTTAAAAAAGCATTAGAATTAAATTTGAATGATTATCAAAAAGCAGATGCGAAGATGGAGTTGGCCGACATCTTGCTTTTAGAAGAAAAGTTCAATCAGGCGCTGATTTATTATTCGCAAATTCAATTGGATTTAAAGAATGACGTTATGGCTCATGAAGCCAGTTTAAAAGCGGCAAAAACAAGTTATTACAAAGGCGATTTTGAATGGGCTTTGAAACAGTTTAAAGAGCTGAAAGCCGCAAACACACAATTGATTGCCAATGATGCCCTTGAATATTTTTTACTGATAAATGACAATACCGTTGCCGATTCGACACAAACGGCATTAAAACAATTTGCAAAAGGTGATTTTTTAATCTATCAGAATAAGAAACCGGAAGCAATTGCTCAGTTTCAGAGTATTTTAAAAGCCTTTAAAGGACAAGAAATAGAAGCTGTAACGTTGTTGCGTTTAGGTAAAATTTATGAAAGTCAAAAAGATTTTAATTCGGCTTTAAGCCAATATCAACAGATTATTGACAATCATAGCGACGGAATTTATGTAGATGAAGCGCTGTTTTTTTCGGCAGAAATTTACAACGACGAATTGAAAGATACAGAAAAGGCAAAACCTTTATATGAAAAGGTAATTTTTAATCATCAGGACAGTATTTACTTTGTTGATGCGAGGAAAAAATACCGAGAGTTAAGAGGAGACAAGAATTTGTAGAATTAAATTCCAAAAAAAGCAAATTCCAAATTCCAATAGATAGAGAATTAGTAATATGATGATTTGTAAAGATTTTAGTGGTCAACAGTAAAAAAAAACTCAGAACCTTAGAGCCTTAGAATCTCAGAACCTTAAAAAAAAAATGATTATTTACAACGTTACCACAAACATACACGAGAGCGTTCATGACCAATGGTTAAAATGGATGCAGGAAAAACACATACCGGAAATTCTGGCTACCAATAAATTTTCGTCAGCAAGAATTGTAAAAGTTCTAATTGAAGAAGAAATGGGGGGAATTACCTATTCTGTTCAATATGTTACTGACAGCAAAGAAACTTTGGAAAAATATTATATCGAAGACGAACCTGAGTTTCACAGAGAAGCTTTAGGATTGTTCGCAGATAAAATGCTTTCTTTCAGAACAGAATTGGAAGTGATTTCGGAACATTAAAATCTAAGTTTTCAGTCTCAGTAAAAATAGAAAATTATGGAAATTAGATTTCAAACAAAAGAAGAAAGTAATAAGCAACAGCAAGAAGATTTTTTGAAGTTGTCTAAAGTTGAAAGATTTTATAGTTTTTTACGCTTAAGTGAGAGAATAAGCAGATTTCCTGTGAAGAATAAAGTGGACAAAAACAAAGACAATTTTATAATTGTTATAAAATCAAAATAGAATGTCAAAGCTTTGGGATCAGAATATTGATGAATTTATTGCATTAGCCGCCAAACATAATGTCCGAATGCTTATGGTGGGTGGTGGAGCTGTAAATTTTCATGGATATCAGAGACACTCAGCAGATGTAGATTTTTGGATAGAAACGACCGATGAAAATTTTAAGAAGTTGGTGCTTGTTTTTAATGAGATGGGATATGAAATTGATGATTTTCCTGAAAATGTAAAACAACAACAACAAAATATATCAATAAAATTTTCTCCTGTTGATTTAGATTTAGAACTAATTACTAAATTCTCAGTAAATAAAACTTTTGAGGAAGCTTATAACGATAGTGAAGAAACAACAGTTAATGGCAAAACATTTTTAAAATGGAATGTACTGTCTTTAGAGGATTTGATCACAAGTAAAATTAAAGCAAATAGAGCAAAGGATTTATTAGATATTCAACAGTTACGAGAAATTAATAAAAAATAAAACTTTGTGACTTAGCGCCTTTGTGGCAAATCTCACAAAACAAAAATAAAAATAATACTTTGTGTCTTAGCGTCTTCGTGGCAAAAATACCTTAGTGCCTTTGTGGCTAATAAAAAAGAAAATGGAAAAAGTAAAAGCCAAAAAACATTTAGGACAACACTTCCTGAAAGACGAAAGTATCGCCAAAGCAATTGCAGATACTTTAAGCTTAAAAGGATATGAAGAGGTTTTAGAAATAGGACCGGGGATGGGTGTGTTGACTAAGTATTTGCTTGACAAACCAATTAACACGCACGTGATTGAGATCGATGGAGAATCTGTGGTGTATTTGGGCGAAAATTATCCAAAACTAAAAGATAAGATTATCTCTCAGGATTTCCTGAAATACAATATAAACGAGGTTTACGAAAATAAACAATTCGCTATTATTGGAAATTTCCCTTATAATATTTCAACGCAAATCGTTTTTAGAACTTTAGAATTCAAACATCAGATCCCAGAATTTTCGGGGATGTTCCAGAAAGAAGTTGCTGAAAGAATTTGCGAGAAAAAAGGCTCAAAGGCTTACGGAATCTTATCCGTATTGGCCCAGGCTTTCTATGATACAGAGTATCTGTTTACAGTAGATGAAAACGTCTTTATTCCTCCGCCCAAGGTCAAGTCGGGTGTGATGAAAATGACCCGAAAGGAAGATTATAGCCTTCCGTGCGGAGAAAGGTTGTTTTTTACAGTAGTAAAAACGGCTTTTCAGCAAAGACGAAAAACATTACGTAACAGTTTGAAAACATTAAATTTATCTGATGAATTGCGATTAGACACTATCTTTGATAAGCGTCCGGAGCAGCTTAGCGTAGACGAATTTATTGTTCTGACTCAAAAAATAGAAGCCGATGGAGTTCAAAGTTAGCAAAGAATTAATCCACCAGTTAGAAGAGCATATCGTTAGTAAAAACGACAAAGAACTTGAAGTTTTACTAAATGATCTGCACCATGCTGATATCGCCGAAATCCTGGATGAACTGGATTTCGATGAGGCAACTTATATCTTTAAGGTTTTAGATAGTGATAAAACGGCAGAAATTCTTCTGGAACTGGAAGATGACTTGCGTGAAAACATCTTAAGCCGACTTTCGCCTAAAGAAATTGCAGAAGAGCTTGATGAGCTTGAAACGAATGATGCGGCCGATATTATTGGTGAACTTTCGCAGGAAATAAAAGCCGAAGTAATCTCTGAGCTTAATGACGTTGAACACGCAAAAGACATTGTCGATTTGTTGCGTTACGACGAAAATTCTGCCGGTGGTTTGATGGGAAAAGAGTTGGTGAAAGTCAACGAAAACTGGAACGTATTAACTTGTGTAAAAGAAATGCGTATTCAGGCAGAAAACGTTTCCCGAGTGCATTCTATTTATGTGGTAGATGATGAAAATCGCCTAAAAGGAAGATTATCATTAAAAGATTTACTGACTACATCGACCAAAACACAAATTTCTGATATTTATATTCGAAAACTCAACTTTGTAAACGTAGATACCGAAGATGTTGAGGTAGCGCGTATCATGCAAAAATACGATTTAGAGGCAATTCCGGTTGTTGATGAATTAGGACGTTTGGTAGGTAGAATTACAATTGATGATATCGTAGACGTAATCAAGGACGAAGCTGATAAGGATTACCAATTAGCGGCGGGTATTACGCAGGACGTAGAATCAAACGATAGTGTGCTTGAACTAACCAAAGCACGTTTGCCATGGCTTTTAATAGGAATGGTGATCGAAATTGTAGCATCTTTTGTCTTGAAAGGAAACGAAGCTACCTTTCAAAAATATTCAACCTTAATTATTTTCGTTCCGTTACTTTCTGCAACCGCAGGAAATATTGGTGTTCAGGCATCGGCAATTGTGGTGCAAGGTTTGGCAAACGGAACATTAAAAGAATTTAGCCGTGGTTATTTTAGCAAAGAGATTAGCGTTTCTATGATTTCAGGAACCATTATATCCTTGCTTTTATTGGCGTATCATTCTATAATGTACCAGCAATATTTAGTGGGAATTGCGATTTCAATTTCGATGATTGTAGTTATTTTATTTGCTGCGACTTTAGGAACTCTGGTGCCGTTATTTTTACATAAAAATAAAATTGACCCCGCAATCGCGACAGGTCCGTTTATTACCACAACCAATGACGTATTTGGAATTATGCTCTATTTTGGAGTGGCCAAATTGATTCTTGGTTTCTAAGTTTTTGCAACAAATTAATAGAATACAGTGATTTAAGATCTGTAAAATCTGTGTAATTTGTGGCTGAAAAATTCGCTATTAACCAGCCAATAAATAAGCAATGAAAGTACATATCATAGGAGGAGGAAATCTTGGGGTTTCTATAGCCTTGGGAATTGCTAAATTCTCCAAAAACAACCAAGTCACAGTTACAAGAAGAAACATCGCCAGTATTCAATATTTAACAGAGTACGGAATCACGGTTTCATCAGATAATAAACATAATATTCAAGAGGCCGATGTGGTAATTTTAACCATTAAACCGTATCAGGTCGATACTGTTTTTGCTGAAATTTTATCAGCAATTCCGGGAAAAACCATTGCTTCGGCAGTGAGTGGTTTGTCTTTGGATATGCTTCAGGAAAAAACAAACAATGCTTTTCCGGTAATTCGTATTATGCCCAATATTGCAGCACAATTTGGCGAATCGGCAACCTGTATTTCTTTCCCTGAAAAGGACAGAGAAAAAGCATTGCCAATCGTTGACTTATTTCAGGATTTAGGAACTGCTCCCGTTATCGATGAAAAATTAATGGATGCTGCAACGGTTCTTGGTGCATGCGGAACAGCTTATGCTTTAAGATACATTCGTGCCTCGATGCAAGCCGGAATCGAAATAGGATTTGATTCTCAAACCGCTTTGGCAATTGCAGCACAAACTGTAAAAGGAGCTGCTAAAATGTTGCTAGAGGAAAAAGTACATCCGGAACAATTAATCGATCGTGTAACAACGCCGCAGGGCTGCACAATCGTAGGTTTGAACGAAATGGAACATAATGGCTTTAGTTCATCTTTGATAAAAGGTATTAAGACTTCTTTGAAACAGATCAAGGGTTAGTTTTTAAAGAAATTCCAATCTCGAAGTTTCGGGATAAAAATTCCAAATTCCAACTTTGTTTGGGGTTTGGAATTTTTTGTTTTCGTACAGTTGTCATCCTGACGCAGGAAGGATCACACACGCAACTCGACAAAGATTGGAGAATTACTATGCGGAGCTTCTTGTGCGATCCTTCCTGCGTCAAGGATGACAAGATTGTGGAAAATTAGGATTTGGAATTTATTCGCACATCTATTGAAATTTCGGAATTTTAAAATAATCTATTTCTTAATCAGCTGTATATATTTCCTCCCGCATTCTGAAAGCTTAGTATAAGAATTCATAGCGTTCCCGTAATTCTGAATCGTGAGAGTATCTTTGGTGTAGCTCGCGCCAATTCCTACAGGGATTTTTAATTCTTGAGAATTTGTTCCTGAATCAGCAATAGAATCATTTTCTTCTTCATGGCTAATATCACCCTCATGTTCATCCCATTCTATGCCTTCTAAAGCGATAATTTTTTCCCCGGATTCGTTGGTGGTTAAAGTGGCGATACCTTTTAATTTTCGAAGCTTCGTTTTTAGAAAATAACTATAACCTGTTTTAGTTTTGGTTATTTCAATCGAAATTTTGCATTCGTCACTATTTTCGGATTCCGGATGTGTTTCATATATACCTTCAATGACTTTTTCATTTGTGTTCGTTTGAAGTGAAACTTTTGATGTAGAAGCATCTTTTTCGATTGCAGGTTTTGGTTTGTTATTGCAGGCGAGAACCAGCAATGCAAGTACAAATACAGCTGTAATTTTAGATATCGAATTCATAAAATCAAATGGTTTTATTTCTTGTCAGGACATATTTCAAATAAACAAATCCAAATATTCCGGAAAGTACGGATGCAATAAGGATGGCAATTTTAGAAAAAATAATGACCTCGGGATCTTTAAAAGCCAGGAGCGTGATAAAAATAGACATTGTAAAACCTATCCCGCCTAACATTCCCGCGCCCAGAATATGCGCCCATTTTAGACTTTTGGGCAAAGCGCATAAACCGGCACTTACACCAATCGAAGAAAAGAGCAAAATCCCTAACGGTTTACCTATCACTAAACCTAAGATAATACCATATGTATTAGGATGATTTAATCCCTCATGCCAGTCAGATTCTATAGCGATGCATGTATTTGCAATGGCAAATAGCGGTAAAATGACAAAAGCAACAGGTTTGTGTAAAAAGTGCTGTAATTTGTACGAAGAAGATTTTTCTCCACCATCTCCAAACGGAATTACAAATGCCAGAATAACACCTGTAATGGTAGCATGAACTCCTGAATTAAGCATGAAGTACCACATCGCAATTCCTCCAATTAAATAAGGAATCAGATTGTGAATTTTCATTCGATTCAAAATAAACAAGAAAACCCATATTCCTAAAGCAATAGCAAGATTTACAAATGCAATTGAGGTGGTGTAAAATATAGCAATAACGATAATAGCTCCCAGATCATCGATAACTGCCAATGCAGTTAAAAATACTTTTAATGACGCTGGAACTTTTTTGCCTAATAGCGATAAAATACCAATTGCAAAAGCAATATCAGTTGCCATAGGAATTCCTGCCCCGTTTTGTGTTGCAGTTCCAAAATTTAAAGCCAGGAAAATAGCGGCAGGAACCAGCATTCCGCCAAAAGCCGCCATAATTGGTAATGAAGCGTTTTTTATACTTGATAGTTCTCCGTGATAGATTTCTCGTTCCAGTTCTAAGCCTATCAATAAAAAGAAAATAGTCATTAAACCATCGTTAATCCAGTGTGTGATTGAATGTCCGCCTAAGTCTTTTTCCCAAAAAGCAATATATTCTGTTTGAAAAGGGGAATTGGCAAGATAAAGCGATATAATCGTAACAAATAGTAAGAGCAATCCTCCTGATTTTTCGTTGTCAAAAAAGGCTTTAAAAGTCTTGGTTAGTTTCATTGCGGAGGTTTCTGAAGATTTAAAAAAGAGAAATTTTCTCTATTTGTATTTATTCAAAGTTAAAAAAAATCTCACCAATAAAAAATTCAGCAGCTTTCTATTTGACTTTACAACATCTTTAAAATAAATTTTGATGCTTTTTAGAAGCTTTTTAATCGTTGTTGATTTAAGAAAAAACTTAAAAAAATAATAGTATTTTCGTGCTTCTTAATAACCAAAACCACCTTAATGAACTATAAAATAGGTCTATCTCGCGCTTTAATACTTTTTTTTATTCTGATTCAAATTTCCTGTAAAAAAGAAAACACTCAAAATGATGGAGAAATCTCTGAAAAAAAGCCCATTCCTGTAAGTATTGACAAAAACTATCAAAAGGATGAGCCGATAACTGGCAATGAAAAACTGAAAGTTAAATCAGTTATTCATTTTTCGAAAAAATACAATTCACCCGAATTATGGCAATATAAATGGGATATGAAAACAGGATATCTTGAAGGTGTTCATGCATTAGCCAACGGAAATATGCTTTTCGTTATCGAAGAAAGTGATGAAAACCGTAACAATACTGCTGCTTTTGTTTTAATACTCGATAAAGAAGGGAAAGAAATAAAAAAGCAAAAACTGGCATTAAAACCTAAAACAAAGTATGAACTTTTTACCACTCAGGTTGAAACAGACAATCAGGGCGGGTTTACATTATTTATCAAAAAAGAAGATAGAACCTTAACTCAGTCCGTTGAAGAACAAACTGGCGAAGGAAGAGTGCGCTATAACTTAAAACAATATCATATCGATAAACTAAAATTTAATAATACCTACTCAGGCTATGAAACGGTTAGTAAATCAATGGAATCGATATTCCTAAAATCTTTTCAGGAAAAAGGTATTTCGTATATACCAACAGGTAATTTTTCTGTAGAATATCTAAAAGGTAAAATCTGTGTTTATGGACAAGTTGGAAAGTCTGAAGTGGAGCAAATGCCGTTTGTCGCAATACTCGACACTAATCTTAAACTTGTAAAAATGATTGTTTTTGAGCAGTATGTAGATACGAAAATAGATAAAATAAAATTGAATAGTGATGGTGGTTTGTATATTGAAGGAACAGAAAACACAAGTGCCGATGGTTACTATTATGCAACGAATAAAAGATTTACAGTAAACTCAGATTTAAAAGTTACTACAGACAAGTCAGATAAAGAACCTTATGAATCTGTTTATCGCGGACCATCGGCACCTGAGGAAAGTGATGAAGAAGAAAGCGAAACAGAAACTTCTTCAGAAACTCAGGAATCTGTTGTTGAACCAGCGAAAGAAGAAACCTGGTCGACGGTTACATTTTATAAAGATGAAGTAAAAAAGGAAACCTATAACTTTAAGCAAAAAGGAATGTTTTCGAATAAAATCATATTCGAAAAACTGAGTTCAGATAATACAGCTTTATGGCAAATACAATTTGTATTCCCGGATAATTACGAAGTACCGTACATCAATAGTGCAGAAGGATTTAAACGTGCCAATGGAGATTTTGTGTTTTGGTTGTACTTGACGGAAAAATCTAATGGAGATGAAAAACAGAGTGTGGCAATTTTCGTGATAAATAAAGAAGGACGTCTAATTCGTCAGTTTCAAACACCGGGTTATGCTGCGCTTACTGAGTTTAGAATGAAAGAATCAAATGGTCAGCTAACAACAGGAGTGATAAAATACGATTCGCCATATGTGTTCTATTCGTTTGCTTATCTTTTAGACTAATCAAAAAATACTTTAATACCATTTTTGGCTTGCTTTACATTTTGTTCGATGAGTAATGAAAGGAAAATATAAAGAATTAGCCGTATTTTTGTCTCCATAAAAACAACTACAATGAGCATAAAAATTCTGCATATCGACAGCAATAATCCAATTCTTTGGCAACAATTAGAAGAAGCGGGTTTTGAAAACCACGCCGATTTTAAATCTTCGAAAGAAGAAATCGAGACTAAAATTCAGGATTATAACGGAATCGTAATTCGAAGCCGTTTTAAAATTGATAAAACCTTTCTCGACAAATCGACCAATTTACAGTTTATTGCCAGAGTTGGCGCGGGTTTGGAAAGTATCGATTGTGAGTATGCCGAAACAAAAGGGATTCATTTAATTGCTGCTCCCGAAGGTAATCGCAACGCTGTTGCAGAACATTCTTTGGGCGTAATATTGTCTTTATTTAATAATTTGAATCAGGCAGACGCCGAAATTAAAGCCGGACATTGGAATCGTGAAAGTAATCGCGGCCACGAATTAGATGGCAAAACGGTAGGGATTATTGGTTACGGAAACATGGGGAAAGCTTTCGCTAAAAAACTTCGTGGTTTTGAGGTCGATGTTATCTTTCATGATATTTTAGAAAATATTGGAGACGAAAATGCCAAACAAGTTTCATTACAGGAATTACAGCAAAAAGCCGATGTTTTGAGTTTACATCTTCCATGGACTCCGGAAACAGACAAAATGGTGAATACTGATTTTATAAATGCTTTCGCAAAGCCATTTTGGATCATAAATACTTCACGTGGTAAAAACATCGTCACAGCAGATTTGGTTGAAGCGATGAAGTCTAAAAAGATTTTGGGAGCAGGATTGGATGTTTTAGAATACGAGAAATTATCTTTCGAAACCTTGTTTCAGGATAAAAATACTCCCGAAGCTTTTCAATATCTTTTAGAAGCTAAAAATGCTTTACTAACGCCTCATATTGCCGGTTGGACATTTGAGAGCCATGAACGCCTGGCGCAGGTAATTGTCGATAAAATTAAAACAGTTTACTCAAAGTAAGTTTATTCGAAAAGCGCTTAGAAGGCTTGTAATATTTTTAGAGTTTTATAACGAGTTTTTTCTGTACAATTTTCAGGTGATTATTAGTTTTTACAGTTAATTTTTAATAATATTGTTTCTAAATAAGGAGTAGCCGAAAATCCGAAGAGTAGGAACTAACCAATTAATTTTAATAAATAAAAATGGAAAACAATTTTCAAGAGACGTCTAATGATTTTAACGAAATCCCAGTATTCAAAGTAGATCCAATAATGGTATTGATTTTTGGATTTTTAACTTGTGGTTTATATTTGATTTATTGGAATATTAAAGTTGCAGAGGTTTTTAATGCTGTAGCTAAAAAAGAAGTTATTTCGCAGCCTATTGCAATTTTTGCAGGATGTTGTTTACCTGTAAATATTTATTTTTATTATTTAGCTGGTAAAGATGCGTTGCCAAAAGTTTATGAAAAAACTGGTGAACTTCAAAAAGATCAGTCTACTTTATTAATTGTTTTAGGTCTTTTCTTTCCTATGGCAGCAGCAATGATTGTACAAGGTGATATCAACAGATTATACAAATAATAGCAGAGTAAAGCGTAAAGTTTACGGAATTATCGGTGCAGCAATTACACTGATAATTCCGTTTTTCTTAATGCTTAACAACCACAATGACCATTTAGAAACAGATCAGTCGTTTTGTCCCTTTAAAATGGTTACCGGATTTCCTTGTCCGGGTTGTGGTATAACAAAATCGTTGGTGTATTTTTATCAGGGAGATATTTATAAAAGTGTTAGTTACCACATTTTAGGACCTTTTGTTATTCTATTTTGCTGGCTGACCATTATTATATTAACCACAGAAATCATTACCAAAAAAGAATATTTTACAGGAATTCTATACAATCGAAAATTAGCCTATAATATGGCTTATTTTCTGGCCTTTTATCATTTGATACGGTTAGTGCTATTTGTTAGGAATAACTCCTTTGATGATATCTTACATCAGTCGATTTGGTTTTAAAATATTAAGTTCCCATTTGTGAAAGCAAATGGGATTTTTTTTTGACTTCGCGTCAACGTTAAGTATTTTTCCTATAGTGTGAGCGTATAGATGATCAAATTTAAAAGGAAGTGATAAATTACTTTTCCATAATTTTACAGATGAGATCTTACCAAATAAAGTTAAAAAGCATTATTTTGGTTTAAAATTAATAGTGTTTTCTAGATAAAAACGTTGCTTAATTGTAATTTTAATCTGGGAATAATAAATATAGAAACATGGGATTATTTAGTAGAAACAATAATAAAATTGAAAAACCTAAGGTTATTCTTGAGCTAAGAAGTCCTGGCTGTCCAATAACTGCAATTGTAGAACAGGATAATAGAACGGCCTACTTTTATCTGTTTGGGGATAATGAAGATTTTGGTACAAAAAGCTGTTGGATTAGAAATTTAAGTGCAGCGCCAAATGAAATAGAGACAGCATTGATGGAAAAAGGTGTTCCTCCTATGTTGACCAAAGAGTTTTGCAAATTTCCGGAAGGACAGGAAGAGCTTAATGCTAATACTCTGGAAATTGTTTGGCTGGAAGAAGGAGATGGAGCGGCGTTATTAGAAAACGGAGAAATTTTATGTATAATTCCTAGTTGGGGAGGTAATGGTGGGTTTTACGGATACGCTCGCGATTGTAAAGGAACAGGTGATTTTGCCTGGGAACTTTCAGAAGATAATGAAATGCGCACGCGTGTTAAACAATCAGCTGAATTTTTAAAATCATGGGATGAAGAAATGAATCCTTTTAGAATTCTACAGCCGGAAATTTTAGATTATTACGATGAAATATTCGGTAAAAGTGAAAAATATTTTGCAATTGATAATGCAGAATGGCCTCCAAAAGGCCTTTATGTAAATCAAGGTGTAGAAAAAGTTGTTTTTGCGACAGTAGCAGTATCATTGCGACCACAGCCCAAAATAGAGATGTATTTTGAAAACACAAGTGACGTTAATAGAATAGAACTTGGAGTTATTATAAAATCTGCATTGAACAACGATCAGGTAAATAAAGTTGGGAGCTCTATAAGCGGGATAACAGCAATACCTTGGGATTTTGTTACTTTTTTAGCAGAAGGCCATACTGTAGAGTTTCAAACTGGAGTTAATGAAAAATTTAATTTTGGTATACTTACCAATAAGCTCAAAGTTCTGCCAGAAGTTAAATTACCGGACTATAGAGGGTCAAATGCTGCTTTTTTATGGATAGTTCCTATATCAAATAAAGAAAGAGCAGAAATGATAGAATCCGGAGTTGAGGGTGTGCTTGATAAATTAGATAGTATTGGAGAAGAAATATTTAATTTAAACCGGGAAGAAGTTGTTTAAAGTGAACAGCAACAAGCAAATAAAGACATATTTAAAATAAAAAAAACTCATAAGCCGCGGCTTATGAGTTTTTTTATTTTGTATCCAATTTTGTAATTAATCTTCTTTCTCAGATAATTTACGTTCCAGTTCTATCTGAAACTCTTCGATAACAGGTTTCATAGTGCTTTCAGGAATATCTGCGATTCTTATATACATCAAACCATCTACGGCATTGTTGAACAAAGGATCGACATTAAAAGCTACAACACGTGCATTTTGCTTGATGTATTTTTTAATTAAAACCGGCAAACGTAAATTTCCAGGTTCTAGTTCGTCAATGATTTTATCGAATTTATTTAAGTCAGATTCTGCTTCATCAAAGATGAAATCCTTGTCAGCGTCTTTTAGTTTTACCTTATACGCTTTCTTCGGGTGAATGTATTGCGCAATATAAGGATCATAATAATTCGACTTCATGAACTCAATCATTAATGATTTCGAAAAGTCAGAGAACTGATTACTGATACTCACACCTCCCAATAAATATTTATGTTCAGGATAACGTAATGTAGTATGAATAATACCTTTCCATAAAAGGAACAAAGGCATTGGTTTTTGCTGGTATTCCTTGATGATAAACGCACGACCCATTTCGATCGATTTGTGCATCATATCATGCAATTCAGGTTCGAATCTAAATAAATCATTCAAGTAAAAACCTTCAATTCCGTATTTAGGGTAAATTTCAGAACCCAATCCCATACGATAGGCACCGGCAATTTTTTTGGTTTCATCATCCCATAAAAACATATGGTGATAATATTGGTCGAATTTGTCTAAATCGATAGATTCATTAGTTCCTTCGCCCACTTCACGAAAAGTGATTTCGCGCAAACGGCCAATTTCATGCAGGATATTCGGAATCGATTTTGCTCTTGCAAAAAATACTTCGTAATTTTTACTCTGCAATAAACGACAATCGCTATTTCTTAACGCATTTACTTCGTTAATCATTTCTAGTTCGTTTGCAGGCGTAACAATTTTTTTAGGTGCTTTTGGTATTTTTAAACTTGCTGTGTCCAATAATTTATGGTCCTTTTCGAAAGGATTGGCAAGCATATAAGTCTTCTTTCTCAGGAATTCAGAGTAATCTTCAAACGATTCAAACTCATTTTGTTCGTTTACAGAAATTGGTTTCCCAATGCGAACTTTAATTACACGGTCTTTCTGCGTAAGCAATTCAGATGGTAATTTGGCAGTTCTTAAGGTATCATCAATTTTAGAAAGCCAATAAAACAATCGGCTGTTTTTAGCATGAAAATAAATAGGAACAACCGGAACTTTGGCTTTTCTAATCAATTTTAGAGCACCTTCTTCCCAAGGTTTATCCACAACTAATTTTCCATCTCTATAAGTCGAAACTTCCCCGGCAGGGAAAATTCCCAACGGTTTTCCATCACTTAAATGACGCAAAGTTTCTTTAATTCCCACTACACTCGATTTAGCATCCTTATGATTCTCAAAAGGATTAACCGGCATAATGTATTTTTTTAGCGGAACAATTCGGTGTAATAAAAAGTTGGCGATAATCTTGAAATTTGGTTCTCTTTCGAGCATTAATTTCAATAGCAAAATACCGTCAATTCCTCCAAGCGGGTGATTTGAAATGGTAATATAAGCGCCATCTTTAGGTAAACGTTTTAAATCTTCTTCCGGAATTTCAAACTTAATTTGCAATTCATCCAATACTCCGTTCAAAAACGCAACGTCTTCTAAATGTTTATTATGATCGTAAATTTTATTAAGGGTAGAAATTTTAAGGACCTTCATAAGAATCCAGCCTGAAAAAGTACCAAGAACTCCGTACTTCTCAACATTTATTGCCTTTGCAACTTCTTTCGCGGTAACTAAACCCATGTACTATTTTTAATTTATTAGAGCAGCGAACAAAGATAACAAAAAAGTCTACTTTTCGCTGTTTCAAACACAAACTTTCCACTTTTTTATTACATTTGGAATCCTTAAAAAAACACTGATGAAAATTATTTCTTATAATGTAAACGGAATACGCGCCGCAATAACTAAAGGCTTTATCGAATGGTTACGAAATGCCAACCCTGATGTTATTTGTCTTCAGGAAATAAAAGCGACCGAAGAACAAATTCCGGTCGATTTAATAAAAGATGCTGGTTATCCGTATCAATACTATTATCCCGCTACCAAAAAAGGTTACAGCGGAGTAGCTATTTTATCCAAAACAAAACCCAATAATGTCGTTTACGGAACCGGAATTCAGCACATGGATTTTGAAGGACGTAACCTTCGTGCCGATTTCGACGACTGTTCAGTAATGAGTCTTTACCTTCCGTCGGGAACCAATATTGAGAGATTAGATCATAAATTTATGTTTATGGATGACTTTCAAACTTATGTTAACGAGCTAAAGCTAACAATACCTAATTTAATTATTTGTGGCGATTACAATATTTGCCACGAAGCCATCGATATTCACGATCCGGTTCGTAACAAAACCGTTTCCGGATTTTTACCTGCAGAACGCGCCTGGCTTGATGGCTTTATGAAATCAGGTTTTGTCGACAGTTTCCGTCATTTCAATAAAGATCCGCATCATTATTCATGGTGGAGTTACCGCGCCGGAGCCAGAGGAAATAACAAAGGCTGGCGTATCGATTACAATTTGGTAAGCGACTCTTTACAGCACAGATTAAAACGTGCCGTAATTCTTCCGGACGCCGTACATTCAGATCATTGCCCTGTTTTAGTCGAAATCGAGTAAACTTTGGTACTGTTCTTGTTGAGAGACTAGCGGGTTAAAAATTCAATATTAATATTGTTTGTTATTGATATTGAATTTTGACATTGTTGATTATTAATGCTCCCCAAAAATAAAAACCAAAAAGTAATATGATTAAAAAGGCCTCCATCGGATTACTAGTTCTAGCTATGTCTATGACTTCATGCGTATCCAAGAAAATTTACAACGATCTTGAAACAAAATATTCAGATCTTAAAAAAGAAAACCGTTCCATCGCAGATCAAAATGCCGATTTACAAAAATCAAAAAATCAGTTAGAATTAGAACGTGATAATCTAACCAAAGATCTAAATGCAACCAAAGACGAATTGGCAAAACAAAAAGCTGATTTGGCTGCGGCGCAAAACAAGTTCAAAGTTTTGCAGAATTCATACAATGCATTAGAGAAAAACAGCAACGATGCATTAGAGAAAAACATGGCTAAAAACCGTGAATTGTTAGCTCAATTAGAAGCAAAATCAAAAAAATTAGCCGAAGAACAAGCAAGTCTTGATAAAACGGCAAGTCGATTAAACGAACTTGAAGCTATGATTGCTGCAAAAGAAGAAGCAATGCGCAAATTAAAAGAAACTTTATCTAAAGCCTTAAACGGTTTTGAAGGTAAAGGTTTGACTGTGGAACAAAAAAACGGAAAAGTATATGTTTCTATGGAAAACAAATTACTTTTTAATTCAGGAAGCTGGGCCGTTGGAACCGAAGGTAGAAAAGCCGTTGTAGAATTAGGAAAAGTATTAGGAGACAATCCCGATCTTTCGGTTCTTATCGAAGGTCATACAGATGATGATCCGTATGCAGGTTCAGGACCAATTGCAAACAACTGGGATTTATCGACTAAAAGAGCAACTGCAATTGTAAATATTTTAAGCGAAAACGCTAAAATCAACAAACAAAAATTAACAGCAGCAGGTCGTAGCGAGTTTTCTCCGCTAGCGAGTAATGCTACCCCGGAAGGAAAAGCTAAAAACCGTAGAATCGAAATCATCTTAACACCAAGATTAGATGAAATCGCTGATATGTTGAATAGTATTAATTAAGTTGCTAAGATTCTAAGGGACTAAGTTGCTAAGATTTTATAAGGGCTCAGAGTTTTGAACTTTGGGCCTTTTTTGATTTTATATTTTTGTAACTTTGAAACTCTAAAAAAGCTATAATTATGGGACTTCCAGAATTAAAAGATAAAATACGTCATCAATTAGATCTTGCTGATGAAAGAGTATTAAGAATTGTTTCTTCTGTGTTTGATAACTATTTAAATGAAGTGGTTTCATATGATGCGCAGGGGAATCCTTTAACTTTATCTGAATATAATAATAAAGTTGAGGAAGGATTGAATGATGTAAAATACAATCGAATAATTTCAAAAGAAGATTTATCGAAAGAAATGCAAGATTGGGATAATGAGTAATAGTAAACTTGTAGTTTTTTGGACTAAGATTGCGAAAGAAGATTTAAAAGATATTTATATTTCATTGAAGAAAGTGGTCTCTAAAGAAAAAGCAATTCAAATTAGAGATGAATTGTTGATATGTTGAATAGTATTAATTAAGTTGCTAAGATTCTAAGGGACTAAGTTGCTAAGATTTTTATAAGAAAGGTTCAAAGTTTACTTTGAACCTTTTTTGTTTATCAAAAATAAAACTTAGTGACTTAGAATCTTAGCAACTCAGAAGCTTAAAAAAAACCTTATCCTTTTTTTAACTTTTGTACAATTTTCATTTGAAAAATCCCGTCGTATCTTTGAGTTTTATAATTCAAAAGCTGTAAACTTAGAATCTTAGTCACTCAGCAACTTAGCAACTCAAAAGAAATGAAATATACCACACTACCCAACACCGACATAAAAGTTAGTAAAATAAACCTCGGAACAATGACTTTCGGGCAGCAAAATACTGAAGCAGAAGGACATCAACAAATGGATTATGCACTCGAAAGAGGAATTAACTTTTTTGATACTGCCGAAATGTATTCAGTTCCTGCAAACGAAAGCACTTACGGAAGTACAGAGAAAATTATAGGAACCTGGTTCAAGAAAACCGGAAATCGCGAAAAAGTGGTTTTGGCCTCTAAAATTGCGGGTCCAAATCCTAATTTTACTTATATGCGTGAGAAAGTAGATTTCTCTCCGGAAAGTATTAAATACGCTTTAGAAAATAGTTTAAAACGTCTTCAGACAGATTATATCGATTTGTACCAAATGCATTGGCCGGAACGACCAACCAATTATTTCGGACAACGCGGTTTTAAAGATCACGATGCTGAATGGGAAGATAATTTTAGAGAAACCCTCGAAACTTTTGATGGATTAATCAAAGAAGGGAAAATCAAACATATTGGAGTTTCTAACGAAAATGCCTGGGGAATGATGCGTCTTCTCGAAGAAAGCAAATACCACAATTTGCCAAGAATCAAAACCGTTCAAAATCCGTACAATTTATTAAATCGTCTTTTTGAAGTAGGTTCTGCCGAAGTTTCAAAATATGAAAATGTAGGTTTATTGGCGTATTCTCCTTTGGCTTTTGGAGTTTTAACGGGTAAATTTTTAACCGGAGAAGCGCATCCAAACGCAAGAATCAATCTTTTTCCGCAATACACGCGTTACAATAGTGATCAATGTTTGCAAGCGACAAGATTGTATCAGGAAATTGCTAAAAAACACGGCCTGACATTGACAGAGTTGGCATTAGGATTTGTTTTGCAACAACCGTTTTTAACGAGCGCAATTATTGGTGCAACCACAATGGAACAATTAAAAGAAAACATCGATACAATTGATGTCTTTTTGTCGAAAGAAATCTTAACCGAAATAGCGGGAGTTCAGGCGATAATTCCTGATCCGGCTCCTTAATTAGAGTTTTAGATTAAATACAAATTCCACTAATAAACACGGATTAATCCGTGAAAATTAGTGGAATTTGTGTTTCAATTCGGTTTCCTTTATAAATTCAAATTCTGGTCTTTAGGATATCTGACTTTATAACTAATTCTGAATTTCTTGTTTTCATTTGGTTTTAGCTGTAATTGCCAGGTAAGTATTCCGGTTTCGGCATTTACTTTTGCACCGTCGCTTTGCAATAATTCTACCTCAATTTCTTTATTGGTACTTAACGGATATTGATCTTTCAATAACAATTCGACCGCTTCTTTTTTATTGTTTCGAACCGTAATATCAAAAGTAAAAGTTTGTTCTTTCTTGGCAGATAAAAACTTAGTTCCTGATTTATCAGCCACTTTTTCGCGTTTTATCGAAACCTTTTTATCACGTCCCATGCTCAGATTCAAAGTATCACTGGTTTGATTAGGTTCTATAAAAGTTTTACCAACATACATGCCTTCAAAAATAATATTGGCTTCACCTCTTAATAAATTGTATTTACTGTAATCTGCAATTTCGGCCAATAAGTAAGCTTCATTTTCTACTCGCGGAACTGCATAATATTTATAAGTTGCAGGAAGTTTAATTTCTTTTAATGAAACACTGTGTATTTTTCCATTAGATAAAATATCATAAGGAATATCAATATCAAACGAAACATTCAGTTGGTTTTCTGCTACTGTAGTGTAATTAGAAACTGATGATTCCGTTATTACAGGAGCAGGCATATCCATAGATTTTTCTGCTTCTCTTGAAACTTTTGCAATACTTCCCTGAATTTGATTCCTTTTACTTCTGGATGCGTAACCGCTCACCACAACTTCTTCCAGGTAGGTTTGATTGGCTAAAAACCACGAACTTAATATTGGTGCCTGATTGTTTTGATTTGGCAATCCGCTTGATAAAGTTAGTTTTACTTTTTTCCAGTCGATACCGGTGTTCTGAATAACTTGTGCTTTGTACATCATGTTAATTGGAGATGTAACACTTTCGGCACGCAAATCATAAAAAGGTGTCCAGGTTGCATTATCAGTTAGATAAGAAATGTCAAACGGAATCACTCCAGCGGTTTGATTCATCACTTGCACGATTAGTTTTCCTGATGATGTTTTTTCTTCTTTATTAGCGTTTACTTCGAGCTTATTGTTAAGTTTTCGAAGTGTTTCATTCAGCTTTTGCTGTTTCTCAGAAAGCGTATTAATGTTGTTGGCAATCTCGATTTGCTTATTTTTATAATAATCCACCATTTTCATTAATTCAGCTACGTTCAAACCTGAATTTACGCCCGAAATCTGCTGGTTTTTATCTAAAAGCTGTATCGTTTTGTTTTCAGAATTAATGGTATTATTCACTTTCTGAATTTCCTTCTGAACCAAAGCAATACTGTCTCTGACTATTTTTAGCGCAGGCGATTTAGAATCGGTTTCGTATTCTGAAATATAATTATTGGTAAATTGAACCGAAAGAACTGTTACGCCAGATGGTGCGCCAATTTGCACAGAATTTTCATTTAAATTCACCGCGACATTTTTGATTACTATTTCGCTCGCACCAGCTGGTAATGTTGCGGTTGCAGTTTGAGATAGTTCGGCGGCATTAAAATATACTGTTGCTGATTTTACTTTGGCAGTAGTAAAAATTGGCTTTTGTGCCAATACAAACGTGCTTATTAGCAATAAGAGCAATGTGGCTTGTTTTTTAATCATGAGTTTATAATTTAAAGTGTTATTATAAAAGTATAGATAACAAAAATTGCCCTAAGGTTGGTTTAACTTAATAATAAATTACTAAAATGATTTTCTTTTTAGAATTATCAATCTTTTTTTCGATTATGCCAAAAAACTTTTCGTTGACCATTGGGCATCCCAAACTATTGCAAATAGGATTAATTTGCTCTTCAAAAGGAACGTCAACATATTTGTGAAGTACTATATTTCGGTCGAAAGCATTACTGTTTGTCTTGTCTAAACCGTAGAGTTTATAGGCTTTGCCAAATCTTCCGGAATAGGAACCGCCAATGGCATATTTTCCTAAAGAACTGCAATTCGAATTTTTGACATTGCTAAATTTTAGCTTTCCGTAAGTTCCAGTTTCAGATCCGGAACCGTGTCCAACCAAACCTTTATCGAGTAGTTTATTATGTTTTAAATCGTAAATAAAAAACCGGTTTTTTCCAGATTCAATCTTCATGTCTAAAAAGAAAACAACATCTGAATTGTATTTAGGCGTTTTCCCCAAAAAACTCCTGATTTCAGTGATCTCACTTTTTAGTTTCTCTTCGTAGGAATAAACCGGTTTTGAATTTTTAATACTTATCGATTCTTCTTTCTTGTTCATACATGCAAAACTCAGACCAAAAATACTGGACAGCAGCAAAAGGAAGATTTTCTTTTTCATGTTAGGGCTTCGTTTTATTTCTCCACCGTATAACCTTTCACTTTTGCAAAACCAACGATCGATGTATTGATGGCATTTCCCAGATCATCTTGTTTCTTGGTTTTCTTAGTTTCGGTATCAATAAATTGCTGACGTTTTTTGCCCAGTTCACCAATTTCTTTCTGGATTGTGGCTCTTTCTTTCGTTTTTTGTTCGACAATTGTTTTGATTTCAGCTTCAGATTTATTCTGAAGTTCTGCCGGTAATTCTTCTTTTTTAATTTTAGAAATAGCGGTGTTATCCTCTTTTACTTTGTCTACCAAATCCCAACTTTCATTTTTATAAACCGCTTTTGATTTGCTTACCGCACGTTCAGCATAATTTGAGGCAGAAACTTTTTGTGCATTTTTATCCTGAGTTTCCTGATTCATTTTTTTTGCAGAACCTTTGGCACCATAACTAATGTAAGTTTTGTTGATTTTTTCGTTACATTTTGTAATCTCATCATCATATGGCGTGGCAATGTATCGCACAGATTCATTAGAATCGATATTAAAATATTTCCCTTTTCCGTAATCGGCACCGTTTTTCCATAGTTCGCGTATGCCTTGTGCTTTGTCTCCGCAATAAATAGTATTCACATAAATGCCATTTTTTAAGGCATCGCTAATCGCTTCTTTATAATTAATCCCGCCCTGATTGAATTCTTCGTTTCCGGCAATATAAATCAGCTTCATATTGTTGTCGTCTTTTGCCCATTTTAGTTTTTTGGTCGCATCCTGAATTACAGCGCCGCAATATTCATTGCCTCCATTAGTACTCAGAGCAAATAGCTTTTCTGAAATCAAATCCAAATCTGTCGAAAGCGGCGCTATTTGTCGTATATAATTCGATTTTTGAGATAATCCGTCATTTCCATATTCGTATAAAGCAATTTCGATATCAGGCGTTTTTCCGTCATATTTTAAAGTGGTCAGCGTATTTACAATGTTCCAAAGTCTGGATTTTGCCTGATCTATCAAACCATCCATACTGCCGGAAGTGTCCAGTAAAAGCGCTACTTGTATTTTGGTATTTTCTGTTACTATTGGTTTTTCGATTACAGTATTCTTTTTAGAATTTGCATTCGAAGAATTGCAGCTTGCAAAAGAAATTGCAGTGGCTAAAAGTGCTGAGATAAATAGGTTTGATTTCATGATTTCGAGTTTTTAATTGTTGATTACAGATCAAACTTAAAAACTTAAAGACCTCGTTTTTTACAGAAAGGGTGAAACGGTATTTTGACTTGGTGAAACGATTCGGTCAGATTAGTTTTGTTTCGTTGTATTCGTATTCAGGGTTTTTAAATCGCCGTTTGGAGTCACCAGAATAAATTCCTTATCTGTTTTTAAAACCGGTTTCTTTTCTCTGTTAATCGCAATTTTAATTTCATATTGTATTTGAATAACAGGTTCTAAAACCGTTGAGTTCATTACAAAATCAAAATCTTTATTAAATACCGGCTGGTAATAAAGTGTAACCGATTTGTTGATTTGATTAATGTTTGCGGCTTTTTTTAAGTTTAAGGAAGAGCTATTGTACGCCTCATACGATTTATACATTTCTACGGGTACATTTATAATGAAATCATCGGTAATTTTTTTCTCAGTATTTATAAATGTCTCTCCAAGCAATTCCTGATAGTTTTTTAATTTTTCCTGAACAAGAAGTTTTGCTTTCATCATCATTTCTTTTTTGATGGTTTCTAATGCATTAGAAAAATAATCCACCTTCACCAGATCGTATATTTCATAATTGGATAAAATCGCAATAAATTCATTCAACTGATTGGGGTCATCGAATTTGATATGAATGTTTTTCTTCAATTCAAATCCTGCGGGAACTTCATTATAAGTCTTGCGATTAAACACTTTTTTTTCTGTTTCGTATTCATAAACCGGAACAAAAGAAATCATGTCAACAAAAGTTTCCACTCCTTTTTTAAGTTTAATTTCATTTAGAGACTGCATAATTCTTTGATCCATTAATTCATTCACTTCTTTAGTGGTTTTACCATTTTGAGTGATGCTAAAAATGGCTGTATACGCGTCTGCCTTAACATTTGCAAGCCCTTTTACGCTTACAAGAATATCATTGTTTGAAGGAAAATTTATATCAATAGCCGTATTGTTATAAGATTCCTGATCGCGATAATTGATATTTCCTGAAGCCTGTCCCATTATAAACGTAGAAAATAATGCTGTTGATGCTGTAAAGAATAGTTTTTTCATGATTGTAATTTTTATATTGATGCCAAATGTATTGAATGAAAAAACGTACTTTTGGAAGAATGGGTCAACAGGTCTTTTGACTTGGTGAAAAATATAGGATAGGAATTTGAAATTAGGTTACTTTACATTTTCAAAACAACTTACTTGTGAAACGTCATTGGTTAATTAGTTTTAGTGTGCTTTGTATAGTACTATTGTTTCCGCAACGAACAATAGCGCAGGCAATGCCTGTGCCCAAAGCAGAAAAAAGCAAGCAAGTCAAAATCAGTAAGGCGGCTGAAGATTTATCGGTTTCATTGGATGAAAACGATGAATCGAAAATTGCCGTGAACTATGAAAAATTGGCGAATGAATTTTTAAATAATGGTGATAATGCCAAAGCCGAGGAATATTTTAAACGAGCATTAAGCAGTTACACCAAATTAAAACGGACTGAAGATAAAACCCGTGTAACGCGTAGTTTGGCCAAAGTACAGGAAAACCAAAAAAACTTTAATTCGGCGATTAAAAATTACGAAGTTGCGGGTGCATTATCCAAAGATGTTGCCGAAGAAAAGATCAACTTAAACGATGCCAACCGACTTAAAAACCAATCCAATCCTGCCAGTCAGACCAATTATGTAGATTCGAATATTGAATTGCTGAAAAAGGAAAAGAAAAGCCAGGAAGTTACAGAAGCGTATGTCCAGAAAGCCCAAAATTCATTAGAATTAAAAGATAAAAGCGTTGCAATAGAAAGTTATAAAAATGCACTCGCTTACGCAAAAGACAAACCGGAATCTGTAATTAAGATTAAAAATGAAATTGCGAATGTTTATGCCTCAGACAATCAGTTTGAAAAAGCAATCGGGATCAACGAAAAACTCTTGGCCGAAGCCGTAACCAAACAAGATTTTAATACCCAAATCAAGCAATTGCAATCGCTGGCAACGCTTTATTTTAAAAAAGAAGAACCAAAGAAAGCATTGGTTTCATTGAAAGAAGCATATGATTTGGCGTCTAAAAAAGGAAATTCGGCGGAAGCCAAAAATACTTTATCAGCCCTGGCAAAGTATTATAAATCTAATGGGAATGAAAAAGAAAGTATGGCACTTTATGAGCAATTCTTTCAAAATTTTGATGAGTTAATTCAATCTGACACTACTTTGATTAATGCGAAAACTTTTCAGGTTACTGAAGGAAAGATACGTCAGCTAGAAAAAGAAAAATCATTAAAAGATGAATTAATTACCAAGAAAAACACTTTTAATTATTTTCTTTTAGGATCAATTTTATTGCTTTTGCTTCTGTTTGCCTTTATTGTAAAAGCGCTTTATGCTATTAAAACCAAGAATAAAGAAATCGCTTTGCAATCGTTGCGACGCGAGATGAATCCGCATTTTATTTTTAATAGCTTGAATAGTGTCAATCAGTTTATATCTGAAAACAAAGAACTGGAAGCCAATAAATACCTGACTTCGTATTCGAATTTGATGCGGAATATGATGGAAAACTCGAATAAAGATTTTATTTCGCTGGATAAAGAAGTCGAGCAATTAAAAAAATACCTGGATCTGGAACATTTGCGTTTTCAGGATAAGTTCGATTTTGAAATTACGGTTGATGAAACTCTGGACACAGAAAGGGTTTTTGTACCCAATATGATTATCCAGCCACATCTGGAAAATGCGATTTGGCATGGTTTGCGTTATCTCGACAAAAAGGGATTTCTTAAACTTCAATTCCGGTTTATTGATGGGAAAATTGTCGTAGTTATCGACGATAACGGAATTGGTTTAACCAAAAGTCAGGAACTCAAAACGATCAACCAGAAAGTGCATGAATCCCGTGGACTTAATAATACCAATGAACGAATTGGTTTGCTGAATGAATTGTATAAGAAGAATATTGCTTTTGAAATTAAAGAGAAAGCATTGCCGGAATCCGGAACAATTGTTCAGATTGTTTTTCCATTAATTGATACCATATGATGACTATTCAGAAGATAAAAAGTGTACTTGTCGAAGATGAATTGGCAGCGCGCGAAGTACTCAAAAACTATTTGAGTAAATATTGTCCGCAGGTTGAAGTTGTAGGTGAGGCGCAGAACATAAAAGAAGCTGTTCCGTTGTTGCATGAAATTCGGCCGCAATTGGTTTTTCTGGATGTCGAAATGCCTTTTGGGAATGCTTTTGATGTTCTCGAAGCATGTAAAGATTTACAATTTGAAACGATATTTGTAACGGCTTTTTCTGAATATTCGCTAAAAGCTTTAAACCAAAGTGCTGCCTATTATTTACTTAAACCCATTAGTATCGAAGAATTGATTGTTGCCGTAAATAAAGTCCAGCATCAAATCATGAATCATGAAATCTTTAATCGAAATAAAATTATAGTCGAGAATTTTCATGAATCAAAACCAGAGAAACAACAGGTAATTTTACCAACGCTCGAAGGTTTTGAAGTAGTAAAAATGGAAGAAATTGTTCGCTTACGCGGAAATGGAAATTTTACAGATCTCTATTTGAATAACGGAAGCAAAAAAATGGTCTGCCGATTTTTAAAACACTTTTCAGAGATTTTGCCATTGCCTTTTATCCGGGTTCATAAATCGCATATCATTAATATGAATTGTGTGAAATCGTATAATAAAGGAGGAATTGTAACACTAAACGACGGTGCAGAAATCGAAGTGTCGCCCACTTATAAAGAAGATTTTTTAAAGAACTTTAAGTAGTTTTCTAACCGCAAAGTCCGCAAGGTTTTACGCAAGGCGCGCTAAGATTTCTTTAAGTTGTGAAATAAAAACCTTTGCGAACTCTGCGTAAAACCTTGCGGACTTTGCGGTTAAATAAGTATTACAAGTCAAATTCTTCTTCTATCGACAGCGAATCATTTTTAACCGCAGTTGAATCCGGAGCTTTTATTCTGATTAAAGATCTTGCATTACCTGAGATATAAACCGGTAGTTGGCCTATTGTATCTTCAGGAACCAAAAGACCACGACGAAACATTAAATTCTTTAAAAACTTCTGGTTTTGTACCGCAAAATCCCTTAGATTTCCCTGATCATTAAACTGATACATGAATTTTCTTGGTTTCGGAATAATAGTCGCCAAATACAAACATTCATCCACATTTAAAGCCGACGGACTTTTCTGGAAATAGAAATGACTTGCTTCGCCAATTCCGTATACATTTGGTCCCCATTCTATAATGTTGAAATAAACTTCAAGCATTCTTTCTTTACTAACAACGCGATTGTTTTCCAGAATATAAACCAATAGAATTTCTTCGAGCTTACGCGAAAGTGTTTTTTCTCTGGTTAGAAACACATTTTTAATCAATTGCATGCTGATGGTGCTGGCGCCACGAGAGAATTTTTTGGTTCTGATGTTCTTTAGAATAGATTGTTTGAAAGCTTCGTTGATAAAACCACGATGCTGGAAAAAAGAAGGATCTTCGGTCGTCAAAACGGATTTTCGTAAATAAGGCGAAATCTGGTCCAAAGGCGTGTAATTAGGATTTGCATTTCCAACCAAAACCGGACGTTGCAATACATTCTGGATAATGGCGCGATATACAAATTCGCCGTTTAATTTATTAAGATCGGCTTCTCCGTATTTGGTGATTTTTAAATCCTCTTTGTTCAGTTTACTATCAAAAACTAAAGTATTAGGTTTGTTTTTGTTGAATTTGAAATCCAGTTTATAGTCGAAATTTCCGGTAGCTTCCATTCCCTGAAAATGCGTAAATAATCCATCAGGCAATGAAACAATAAAATCCTGTGCCTTCATTTTTGGAATATCTACTTTCAAAGTGTAAATCGTATCTTTTTCGGTGCTGTACGAAATATAAGGTTTCACTTTTATCTTGTTCAACTGCATGGTCGAAGTGCTGTCGATCGAAATAAAATCATCTCCCAATAAAAAGCGATAATCAAAACGCGCATTTTTTATCACAACGTCTTTACTGGCAATTTTTGGGTGATTGATTTTTAAATTGGTAATCGAAGTATAACCGTCGATATGCAATTCGCTTCCGTCTTTTTCTATATTTTGAACATTTAGCCTGATAGAATCGAAACTTGCTTTTAAGTTATATCGTTCGTCTAAATACGGAACTCTGATGGCTCCGGTATCTAAATTGAAGAAACGAATATCAGCTTTTTTATTTCTTGGGTCAGCAAATCCTTTTATGTTCCATTTTTGGTCAAAATCTTTAGTTTGAACATGAAGATTGGTTTCGAGTTGTTTGTTGTCTAAAACCAGTTTATTTACAGCAACAGAAGTCTTTTTGCCATTGTCATCAATCTTGAAATTCAAATTTTCCAGTTTCATGTCTGTCGGGACCAGATTCAGTAATTTAGAAATAATGCGATAGGCAAAAGCTGCGTATTTACGTTTTTCGTTTTTGTCAGTATCGGCTTTGTCTTTCTTTAAAAAAGCATCAAAATTGCGGACATTTCCTTTTTTTACTAATTGAATATAGCCGTTATTTACCTTTAAAGTTCCAATTTGTACATCACCAATTAATAAATTGGATAAACTGATGCTGGTTTCAATTTTTTCAATATTACAAAGTGTATCAGCATTTTTAGGAACCAAAACAACATTGGTCAATTTAATACCATTTAAACCATCAAACGTAGCCGATTTTACAGAAAATGTACTGTTGTATTCGGTGTTCATCTTAGTTTTTACTTTGGCAATAGCTTGTTTTAAAAGCGAATCACGAAAAAAGTAAAAGCCTAAAAAAAGCACTACCAATACTAATGCAAGTATTATAAGTGCTTTGTATATTTTTTGTTTTGGGAATTTCATAAATGGAGATTGGTATTCGGAATTTTTCGCTTTTCAAAGCTAGTGTAAATTTAAATTTAAATTTATCAGCTTATAAAATTTTCCTTGTAAATTTTCAATAATGATTTAAAGCCTTGATTTTGTTGTTGTTGTGTTTTTTTGTTTTTCTAAATAATAGAAGAAATTTATGGTTTAGTGTCAGAATTGAGAGAAGCCGTAAAGTTTTACAATTTACACAATATATATTTGCGCAATTAATAATATTAAAATCAAACCAATGAAAATCTTTAAAAAAATTATGTTTTTGTCTTTTGCCATTTGCGCAATGGTGTTATCGTCATGTAGTAGTAATGATTCTGATGATGAAGGAACTCCGGACGATAAGGAAGAATTTATCAAATTCACATACAATGGAACAGTATACAATTTTGAGGCTGGCGTTATGTCTTCGTTAAACATGAATATTATGGGAAGTACAGGAATTGATAACACATACAAAAAAATCTCATTATGGACGCCTTTGAATGTTACTAAGGGAAGCCATGATATCGTATATGATTTATCAAATATGGAGACTACTTATCAAGCGTCTTTTAGTTTTTTGCCTGCAATAAATAATGCTAATGCTAAATCTGGAAAAATAAATATTACCGCTGTTGATAATGAAAAAATTGAAGGCACATTTACTTTTTCGGGAACTACTTCAGGAGAACAGACATTTACTGTTACAGAAGGAAGTTTTAGAGTTTTAAGATAGATCTTATACTCCTTTAAATAAAAATTGCTCATGAAGATTTGTCTGAAATTTTCATGAGCAATTTTTTATAATATAAATCTGTTTTTTGATTTTATCCAAATAAAATACCGGCTACGTCTTCAATTTTGGCAACAAGTTCAATTTTGATTCCAGGATTTTTTAAGGCAATTTTATTATATTTCGATACAAAAATAGTAGTGAAACCTAATTTTTCGGCTTCCTGAATTCTTTGATCGACACGATTTACAGGACGAATTTCTCCCGAAAGTCCAACTTCGCCGGCAAAACAGAATCCTTTTGTTACCGGAATATCTTCGTTTGAGGATAAAATGGCGGCAACAACAGCGAGGTCAATTGCAGGATCATCAACAGAAATTCCTCCGGTTACGTTCAAAAAGACATCTTTTGCACCTAAACGAAATCCGGCTCTTTTTTCTAAAACAGCCAAAATCATGTTGAGTCTTTTGGCGTTGTAACCAGTTGTGCTTCGTTGTGGCGTTCCGTAAACTGCAGTACTTACGAGCGATTGTATTTCGATCATCAACGGACGCATGCCTTCCATAGTTGTAGCAATGGCAGTTCCCGACATTTCTTCGTCTTTGTGCGAAATCAATATTTCTGACGGATTGCTGACTTCGCGCAAACCGCTTCCTAACATTTCATAAATTCCAAGTTCGGCAGTAGAACCAAAACGGTTTTTTAGCGAACGTAAAATTCGGTAAACGTGATTTCGATCGCCTTCAAATTGCAAAACGGTATCGACCATATGTTCCAGAATTTTTGGTCCGGCGATGTTTCCGTCTTTCGTAATATGCCCAATTAATATAACCGGAATATTAGTTTCTTTGGCAAATTTGATCAATTCGGCAGTCGTTTCTCTAATCTGAGAAATACTTCCGGCTGTAGATTCGATATAATCCGTGTGCAAAGTCTGAATCGAGTCGATAATGACAATTTCAGGCTGAATAGCTTCAATTTGTTTAAAGATATTCTGCGTTTTAGTTTCCGTCAAAATATAGCAGTTATCGCTATTTGGCGTTATTCTTTCGGCACGCATTTTTATTTGTTTCTGGCTTTCTTCGCCCGAAACATATAAAGTTTTATAAGGTAATTTTAATGATATCTGAAGCAAAAGTGTACTTTTTCCAATTCCGGGTTCACCGCCCAAAAGGGTCAAAGATCCGGGAACAATTCCACCACCCAAAACACGATTCAATTCGCCATCAGTAGTATCCATACGGATTTCCTGAGTCGAATCAATCTCATTTATTTTTAATGGACGCGGAGCTTTTCCAGTTGGAGTAGGTTCGCTTTTCCAGGCTACTTTTTCCTGCTTCTGAATGATTTCTTCAGCAATAGTATTCCATTCTTTGCAGGCATTGCATTGTCCTTGCCATTTGGCATATTGGGTGCCGCAGTTCTGGCAAAAAAAAGAAGTTTTAACTTTAGACATTATTTACCGGTTTTTTCGAGTGTTTTCATCTGGTCGATTTTCTCATACATCAGATCTTTGTTTAAATCGCCAATTGGCTCCATTTGCGAAGCATTTTGATATTTTTTTGAAGCTCTTTTAGGATCTCCCATTTTTTCATACATCAATCCTAATTCGTATTCTCCTAACATGGCTTTTGGATAATTTACATTTCCAATTTCGGCCATTTTACCTAATTCGTCATAAGCATTCTTTTTCAAAATCAGGGTTTCTATAATTTTAAAGTCACCCATTCTTACCGGAATCTGAACTCCCATAACTTTAGACATGGTATTGTATTTATTTTCCAGATAATCAGCGTAACCTGTTTCAAGAACGGCAATTTTGTTATTGTACTCGGCAGAATTTATAGGTCTGTACACTTCAAATATCTGATACAAAGCACTAGGAATTGCATGTAAAACCTGAGTGTAGTGTGTTGTGCCTTTAAATAAATCGTACTTATAATTTACTAACGGATTATTAGCGATTTTAATATTACTGTCTAATTTTTCAATTGGTTCTTTGATCTTTTTATTGTCTCCATCTGCTGCAGACATATAGTAAAATAAAGGTTCTGTGATTTTGGCAAATTTTTCAGGGATTCTAACTTCCATTTTATTGGCCAATTCAGGGCTAAAAGAAATATAAGCATTAAAAAGAGGCTTTTCTTTATACAGATAGAAGTTAATAAAACTTGCTGTTACGTCATGACCGGCAATAATTCTAAACGGTGATGTACGGTATTTTTTTTCGATATAAGGCACTAATTCAGCACCAATAAATTCGAAAAATTCTGCTCCTTTTTCAAAAGGAAGTCCGGTATTTTGATCTACCGTTGTGTCATCTTCGCGTTCGTCATTTTTATTTTGATGAACACCAATTATAATAACTTCGGGTAAATCTCCCCAATAAGCACCATAACTTAAAGCTCCGGAGAAAGGATCAAATAAATAATCTCCATCTAATAAGTATAAAACAGGATATTTTTTTTCGGGATTGGCTTCGTAGGATTCAGGAAGACCAATCGTTATTCTTCTTTCCACACCAAGTTTTTCAGATTTGATGTTGTCGAATGTTTTCTGCGAAAAGACAGAAAAAGAAATTAAGGTAAGCAGTAAGTAAACTTTTTTCATGATTTGGGGCATTTCAGTGAATTAAAAATTATTGAAATAGTGTAGCAATATAATACTTTATTTGCTTTTTTATTATTGTAGGATTTTTAAAATAGCAATGTAAATTCAGGTTTGTAATGAATAATTATTTTAACCGCAAAATACACTAAGATTTTATCTAATAATATCTTCAGAAAACACAAAGTTCACAAAGCTTTGTATTGACTTAGCTTTGTGAACTTTGTGTTTTTTATAAACCCCTTACAGTAAAAAAACTTTGTGCGCTCTGCGGTAAATTTATTCTTATTTTTTTATCACTCCAGAAAGCTTTATTTATTCTTTAAAATCAAAAATTGAATTCAGCCAATAAAATATCGTTTGCACAAAAGTAAATTTGACAAACTACAATATAATTAATGTGTAAAAGGAAAGCTTAGGTTAGCGAATTATCGTTTTCATTAGGGAAAATGATCCATGGCTTGAAGGTTTTGGCCTCTTCAAATTCCAGGGTTGCATAGGATATAATGATAATGATGTCGTCTTTTTGAACTTTTCTTGCGGCAGGTCCGTTCAGGGTAATTTCGCCCGAATTTTTCTCTCCTTTTATAGCGTAAGTTTCAAAGCGTTCGCCATTATTAATGTTCACAATAGATACTTTTTCACCTTCAATAATGTTTGAGGCTTCCAGTAAAGTTTCATCAATAGTAATACTGCCAATATAATTTAAATCAGCTCCAGTTACTTTTACTCGATGAATTTTAGATTTTATAACTTGAATTTGCATGTTGCAAAGGTAAATTAATTTAATGAAATGGTGTCAATCAACCTTATAGAATTAACAAATACTGCTATAAATGCACGGTAGTTTTTGTCTTTACTTTTATGATCGATAGGTAATAATGTAGATTCGTCAGCAATTACAAAATATTCCAGCTCAAAACGCTCATTGTCTTTGAAAGAATTTTCGACAAATTGAATCGTTTCTTCTGGAGTTCCATTTTGAAATATTTCTTTTGCTTCGGTTAAAACTTTATATATAATAGAAGCTTCTTTTCTTTCTTCGGTAGTTAAACGTTCGTTACGTGAACTCATGGCCAATTGATTGTCTTCTCTAAAAATTGGACAACCCACAACATTTACCGGTAAATGTGTTTTTTCGACCATTTTTTTAACGATCTGCAATTGCTGGAAATCTTTTTCTCCAAAATAAGCATTCGTTGGCGTTACAATTTCGAACAAACGTTTTACTATTGTTCCAACTCCGTTAAAATGTCCTGGCCTAAACTTACCTTCCATTTGATTTTCCAGTCCGTCAAAGTCAAAAGATTGTGATATAGTATGTCCTTCGTAAATATCATCTACAGTTGGAGCGTAAAGAATCATTTTGTCACTTAAATTGCGCATTTTTTTTACGTCTTCTTCAAGTGTTCTTGGATATTTTTCGAGATCTTCCGGGTTGTTAAATTGAGTTGGGTTAACGAAAATACTTACAACGGTATCGTCGTTTTCTTTTATTGATCTTTGCATTAACGCCAGATGACCTTGGTGTAAAGCGCCCATTGTTGGTACAAATCCGATGGTTGAATTTGCGGTTTTGATAGTTTTTAAATAAGCTATCAAAGCTACTTTACCGTAGAAAATATGCATGGCAGTATTATTAAAATTTAGTGCAAACATAATATATTAGTTATAAACTGCATAAATTTTTGTAATTTTGCAACGTTTTTATTACCAAAAATTAAGTAAAATACTATTATGAAAGATAAGAGGATATTATATGTATCATCTGAAGTCGTGCCTTATTTGGCTGAAAATGAGGTTTCTTTAATGTCTTATGACGTTCCAAAAATGATCAACGATCAAGGAGGTCAGATAAGAATTTTCATGCCAAGATATGGAAATATCAACGAAAGAAGACACCAGTTACATGAAGTTATTAGACTTTCAGGAATGAATTTGGTAGTGAATGACTTAGATATGCCATTGATTATCAAGGTGGCTTCGATTCCAAAAGAGAGAATTCAGGTTTATTTTATTGATAACGATGAATATTTTAAACGTAAAGCAACCTTTGCTGACGAAGAAGGAGTTTTGTATCCTGATAACGACGAAAGAGCAATATTTTTTGCTAAAGGAGTTGTTGAAACGGTGAAAAAGCTAAATTGGGTTCCGGATATCATTCACGTGCATGGTTGGTTGGCTGCAATGTTGCCAATTTACATGAAGCACTATTATAAAAATGAGGCTTTGTTTTCTGAAACCAAAATTGTTACCTCTGTTTACGGGCAGTCTTTTGATGAAAACCTGGATTTAGAAATGATAAATAAGGTGAAATTTGATGGAGTTCCTCATGAAGCAATTTCTGATTTAGAAACGCCAAACTACGAAAATGTTCTAAAAGCTAGCATATTACACTCTGATGCTGTAATTATCGCATCTGAAAACGTATCCCCAAGTTTAACAAAATTTATAGAATCTTCAGGAAAACCTTTTTTACCTTTCGCCACGAAAGATGCATTCGCTGAAGCGTATACAAATTTCTATAAAACAATGGGTCTTTAAATTTTAACATTATTATTAAACATGTATAATACTTCTTTTATTAAGAAAATTCTATTAGTAGCAACTGTTGTCCTTTTATATTCTTGTGATAAAGATTTTAATGAAATAGGTGAGGGTTTAATCGGAGACGATCATTTTGGTCTGGAACATACAGAATATGATGTTTTAGCTTATAATCAGGAAGTAACTCCAGTTCAGTCAAACGGATTGACGCTTAATGGTTTGGGTATATATGATAACGCGGTTTTTGGAACGACTACGGCAAATTTTGTAAGTCAGGTTGCTTTAGAAACCAATGCGCCAACTATTGGTGAATCACCTGTAATCGAAAGCGTAGTGCTTAGTGTGCCTTATTTTAGTCATGCAACTTCGGCAAATCCTGACGGAGGGAATTATTATGCATTAGACTCTATTTATGGAGATAAAAGTGGGAAACTTAAACTGAGTGTTTACGAGTCTGGTGTTCAAATGCGTTCTTCGTATATAGATGGCGGTTCTCAATTTGCTCAATTGTATTATACAGATCAGGATGCTGATTTTTTTGGAAATATAATTCCGCCGGGTAATCGATTAAATGATGCTACGGATCCGTCGCAAAACGATGCATTCTTTTTTAGTAACATTCAACAGAAACAAGATTCAACGGTAGTAGATGCTAATGCTGCGGTAAAAAAGTATAATTACACTTATACTGCTCCTGAGATGCGTTTAAAACTAAATAAACAATTTTTTCAGGATAAAATTCTTAATGCGCCAGCATCAAAGCTTTCTTCTACAACAGTTTTTCAGGAATATTTTAGAGGTTTATATTTTAAAGTAGAGAAATCTGGAAGTAACCCGACGAATCTCGCATTATTGAATTTTTTCAAACAAGGTAGCAATGCTAAAATCACGATCAGGTACAAGGCAAAAACAGCTGTAACTACAGATGATGATGCTACAACGGAAGATAAAACATTGGTTATTAATCTAAGCGGAGCTGCGGCCGGTTTATATAATGATGTTAAAGATCCTGCTTATGCTGCTGCTATAGCAAATAGAAATGACCAAACGGGAGATGAACGCCTTTATTTAAGAGGAGGTCAGGGTTCGCTTGCGGTACTTGAATTATTCGGTAAAACCGATATAATGGGTTATGATGATCAGGGTAATGTAGTAAATACTCCTAATGGTGTTTCAGATCAATTAGATGAAATAAGACATAACGTGAAGTATAAAAACTGGCTGGCTAATGAAGCCAATTTAGTTTTTTCTATTGATGCGGCTAAAATGACCGGAGTTTGGGAGCCAAAAAGAATTTACTTGTATGATTTAGTAAATAATATACCCATTGTAGATTTTAGTACAGACGGATCTACTGATGGTCTTAATAATAAAATCGTCTATAGTGGTATAATTAATGTAGACGCTACTACAAAGAGAGGTACAACGTACAAAATTAGATTAACGAGCCATGTTCGTAATTTAATAAAAGATGCGACTGTAAAAAATGTGAAATTAGGTTTGGTAGTAACAGGAGATATAAATACCATAACTTCAGGTAAATTAAAAAATAGAATTTTAATTGATCCGGCTAATCCAAATGACTATTTTTCAGAAGTACCGAGAGCTTCAATTATGAGTCCGCTAGGAACGGTATTGTTTGGAGGAAATATTCCTTCAACAGATGCTAACTATGCGAAAAGACTTCAATTGCAAGTGTACTACACGAAACCAAATTAATAAGAATATATGTGTGGAATTGTTGGATATATCGGGCATAGAGATGCCTATCCTATTATTATAAAAGGATTAAAGCGACTCGAATACAGAGGATATGATAGTGCGGGTGTCATGTTATATGATGCTGAAACAGGTATAAAAGTTTGTAAAACAAAAGGTAAAGTTTTAGATCTTGAAGCTAAAGCAAAAGATAATTTTACTACAAACGGAACTATAGGAATTGGGCATACACGTTGGGCAACACATGGTGTTCCAAACGATGTAAACTCACATCCTCATCTTTCTAATTCAGGTGAGTTGGTTATTATTCATAATGGAATCATTGAGAATTATGCGCCGCTTAAAGAGGAATTAATCAAAAGAGGATATACTTTTAAATCTGATACAGATACTGAAGTTTTAGTAAATTTGATTGAAGAAGTTCAGAAAAAAGAAGGAATAAAATTGGGTAAAGCAGTTCAGATTGCTTTAAATCAAGTAGTAGGAGCGTATGCAATTGCTGTTTTTGATAAAAAAAATCCAAACGAAATAGTTGCTGCAAGATTAGGTAGTCCGTTAGCGATTGGTGTTGGCGAAGGAGAATATTTTATTGCTTCTGATGCTTCGCCTTTTATCGAATATACTTCGAATGCCATTTATCTTGAAGATGGTGAAATGGCAAACATTAGATTGCACAAGCCTCTTAAAGTTAGAAAAATTAAAGACGACTCTTTAGTAGATCCTTATATCCAGGAGCTTCAAATGAATTTGGAGCAAATTGAAAAAGGGGGGTACGATCATTTCATGCTGAAAGAAATCTACGAACAGCCAAGTGTTATAAAAGATACTTACAGAGGAAGGCTTCATGCGAATGAAGGAATTGTTCAGATGGCAGGTGTTGAGGATAACTTAGAAAAATTCTTAAACGCAAAACGTATTCTAATTGTAGCGTGCGGTACTTCATGGCACGCAGGTTTAGTAGCGGAATATATTTTTGAAGAATTTACACGTATTCCTGTTGAAGTAGAATACGCTTCTGAGTTTAGATACAGAAACCCAATTATCAATAAAGATGATGTTGTAATTGCTATTTCTCAATCCGGAGAAACGGCTGATACAATGGCGGCTATAAAACTGGCTAAAGAAAACGGAGCTTTTGTTTTTGGAGTTTGTAATGTGGTAGGTTCGTCTATTTCGAGAGAAAGTCACGCAGGTGCTTATACACATGCAGGGCCAGAAATTGGAGTAGCTTCTACAAAAGCATTTACAACTCAAATTACAGTTTTAACCATGATTGCTTTGCGATTAGGTAAAGCAAAGGGGACTTTGTCGAATACTGATTACCGTACGTACTTGCAAGAATTGGAAATAATTCCTGAAAAAGTAGCAGAGGCATTACAAACAAATGACAGAGCAAAAGAAATTGCAGCAATATTTAAAGATGCGCCAAACTGTTTGTACTTAGGTCGTGGATATAATTTTCCGGTAGCATTAGAAGGAGCTTTAAAGCTTAAAGAGATCTCATACATTCACGCTGAAGGTTATCCTGCTGCAGAAATGAAACACGGTCCAATTGCTTTGATCGACGAGCATATGCCTGTTATTGTAATTGCACCAAAACAAGGTCACTACGATAAAATTGTAAGTAACATTCAGGAAATTAAATCAAGAAGCGGTAAAATCATCGCTGTAGTAACTAAAGGTGATACTCAGGTTCGTGAGTTAGCTGATTATGTTATTGAGATTCCTGAAACTTCAGATGCGTTGTCTCCATTAATTACAACAATACCTTTACAGTTGCTGTCTTATTATATAGCAGTAATGAGAGGTTGTAATGTAGATCAGCCACGTAACTTAGCAAAATCAGTTACTGTAGAATAAATTTTATTTCAATATGATATTTAAAAAAGCGAGACGGGAGTCTCGCTTTTTTTGTGGCTATAATTGAAAAATTTTGTTGAATATCACTTTATTGTTGTGTGTGGTCAAAAAGAGATAGTATGTTAAAATGAGCGAATTTCACTCTCGCTTTTTTTTATTGTCAGATTATTTTTTCACTCTTGCTATTTTTACTAAATCCTTAAAAAATTGCATAAAATTTATATGTATGCATAGTATTTTGATAAATCTATATGATTAATTTGATTTTAATTTAATAAATGTAATTGATAAAAAGTTAAAATTGTAGCTAAATTTATATGGAATATTTATTTTTTTTAACATTTTTTTATTAATATCAAAAATATTTGTATTTTGGCTATATAAACTAACCAAAAACAAATCCAAATGAGAGTGTATTTGCTAATTATGTTGTTTTTCAGCGGAATATCCTTTGCGCAGAATACAATTACTGGTTCTGTTACTGATAGTAACAAACAATCTATCCCTGGTGCTAATATTAATTTAGTAGGAAGTTCTACCGGAACGTCTACTGATTTTGATGGCTCTTTTAAATTGAATACTTCTGCTAAACTTCCTTTTGTGATCAAAGTTTCGGCAGTGGGATTTGAAAGTAAAACAATTAATGTTACTTCGGTAAACCAAAAAATCAATGTGGTTTTGAAAGATGAAGAAACAAAATTAGATGAAATTGTTGTTTCGGCTTCAAGAACTCCGGAACGTGTAATTGAATCGCCGGTTACTATTGAAAGAATGGGGCTTCAGGAAATTAAAAATACAACAGCACCTACTTTTTATGATGGTTTAGAAAATTTAAAAGAAGTTAACTTTAATACCAGTAGTATTTCTTTTAAATCGATAAATACGCGTGGTTTTGCTACAGTGGCAAATACGCGTTTTATGCAGTTAGTCGACGGGATGGATAATTCGTCTCCGGCCCTGAACTTTGTATTGGGTAACCTAATTGGTATTTCTGATATTGATGTAGCCAGTGTCGAACTTTTGCCTGGAGCATCTTCTGCGCTGTATGGTGCAAATGCTTTTAATGGTATTATGTTTATGAGTAGTAAAAGTCCTTTTACTAACGAAGGGATAAGTGTTTATTATAAATACGGACAAACAAGTCAGGATGTGGCCGGAACAAATGATTACAATGATTTTGGGATCAGAGCGGCAAAAGCATTTACCAAGCATTTTGCATTAAAAGCAAATTTCACTTATATGGAGGCTTCCGAGTGGATTGCGGCAGATAATAGAAGTATGACTGGCGGTTCTGTTGGGCATGCCAATAATCCAAATTATGATGGATTAAATATATATGGTGATGAGATTACAACCTTTATTCCAAATGTTGGGCAAGTGAGCAGAACAGGATATCGTGAGCAGGATCTGACCGATAATAAAGTTAAAAGTATGAAGGCTGACTTTAGTGCTCATATTAAACCTTGGGCGGATGATACCGAAATTATATTGCAATATAAAATTGGCACAGGAAGTACAATTTATCAGGGGGCAAACAGATATGCTTTGAAGGATTTCTTAATGCAGCAGGGTAAATTTGAAATAAAAGGGAAAAACTTTTTTGGAAGGGTTTATTTTACAAGTGAAGATGCTGGAAATTCTTATGACATGAGATTTGCCGGATGGAATGTGAACAGGCTGGCAAAATCAGATAAAAACTGGTTTACAGATTACGGAACGGCATACCAATTGTCATCTGCAGTACTTGGTCTGAATGCAACTGATGCTTCTAATTATGCAAGAAATTTCGCTGACTACAATGTTTCGCCAAACTTACCATTGGTGCCAAATATTGATCCGCTTAATCCAAGCGCTCCAAGATCAGCCAGATTTGAGCCGGGTTCTGCACAATTCAATAATGCATTGGCAACCGTTATCTCTAATCCTGATTTAACTCAGGGAGCTAAATTTATTGATCATTCAAAATTATACCATTCAGATGTAAATTATAATTTGAGAGATGTTGTAAAATTTGCTGAAATTCAGGTGGGAGGTTCATGGAGAAAATATATAATGGATTCAGAAGGAACAATCTTTACAGATTATGATGGTCCGATAGAATATAAAGAATATGGGGCTTATGCTCAATTGCAAAAAAAATGGTTAGACGACAGATTGAAATTTACGGGATCTATTCGTTATGACAAAAGCCAGAATTTTGATGGGAATGTTTCGCCAAGAGTTTCTTTTGTGTATTCTGCAGGAGAATCAAAAAGACATAATTTCAGAGCATCTTATCAAACAGGTTTCCGTAATCCAACTACTCAGGATCAATATATTGGTTTAGATTTAGGACCATTTGCATTAGTGGGGTCTGCTCCGGACAATTTAGATCGTTTTCAGGAAACTCAGCCTGTGAGTCTTGCTGGTCAGGCTATACCTGGTGCGGGTATAGGGCCAACAGTTAATTTGTCAGGTCGTAGCGCTTATGAAAATTCATATACATTAACTTCTGTTCAGGCATTTGCTGCTTCTGCAAATCCTGCCGATCTTAAAGTTGCAAATCCTAGCTTAGTAAAACCAGAACAAGTACATGCTTTTGAAGTAGGGTATCGCACAGTAGTGCAAAATGATTTGTCGATTGATATCAATGCATACTATAATATTTATAATGACTTTATGAATACTTCAAGAGTAATTACTCCTTATTACGGAACAGCAGGGACTAATTCTGCGGATCCTAGTGTTCAGTTGGGTTATGCTGCTTTGGCTTTTGGGGACAGAAGAGTGTATCAAATTTATACTAATACTACTGCTCAAATCACATCGTTGGGTTTTGGAGTTGGTTTGTCTAAAAAAGTATATAAAGATTTTGAATTAGGAGTTAATTATAATTATTCTCAATTTGATTTTGATCAATCAGAAGATCCAAGTTTTGTGGCTGGATTTAATACTCCAAAACACAGAATCAAAGGTTCTTTTGGAAATGCTAAAGTGACTAAAAACTTAGGTTTTAATGTTAATGTAAGATGGAATACAGAATATTTATGGCAGTCTTCTTTTGGGGATGGTATGATTCCGGAAAATACAGTTCTTGATGCTCAGATTAATTATGGTATTCCAAAATTGAAATCTGTTATTAAAGTTGGGGCAACAAATCTTTTCGGAAAAGATTATCTTCAGGTAGTTGGTGCAGGTATGATTGGTCAGATGTGGTTTGCTTCATGGGTGATTAATCCTTAAATGAAAATGGTGATGTAATCAAAATGTTTTTCTTTCTTTTTATGATTCATTAAATAAGAAAGAGCTAATAATTTAAAAGTTAACAACATGAAAAAAAATATAAAATGGCTGCTTTTGGTTTCTTTAATCGTTGCAGCATGTAATAATGATGATAGTAATGATGAGCCTGTAGAGGTGCCGGTTGTTCCGGGATCTGCGGTTTTTACTAAATATGTAGCGCTTGGAGATTCTTTTGCTGCAGGTTACAGTGATGGAGCGTTGTTTGCAAAAGGGCAGAGTAATGCATATACTAATATATTGTCGCAGCAGTTTGCTGCTGCTGGCGGAGGTGCTTTTACAACTCCGTACATGCTGGATAATATTGGTGGATTTTCTTCTGGTGGTGCGCAGATTTCAAAATTTCCAACCAGGTTTATTTTTGAGCCTGTTACAAGAAGCCCTGTAAATGTTCCGGGAGTTTCTGGTACGGCGATAACCGCACGCTTAACGGGTTCTTTTAGTAATATGGGTATTCCGGGTGCTAAAAGTTTTCATTTACTAGCTCCGGGATACGGTAATCTTGCCGGTGTTTTTGCGACACCCGCAACAGCAAATCCGTATTTTGCACGTTTTTCTTCTTCGCCTACCACAAGTGTTTTAGCTGATGCTATGGCTCAGGCTCCTACATTCTTTTCTTTGTTTATAGGAGGTAATGACGTTTTGGGTTATGCTACAAATGGTGGTGTGCCTACTTCTCAGGATCCTGTTTTAGGAGATGATATTACGCCAACGGCAACTTTTAATTTTGCATATAATACGCTTGTTAATACTTTAACTTCAAATGGAGCAAAAGGAGTAGTGGCAAATTTACCATACATTACAACATTGCCACATTTTACGACAGTGCCTTATAATCCGCTTACAGCAAAATCAATAGGGAAAGAGAATGAAGTAGTTGGTTTGGCGACTATTAAATTGCTTAATGCACAATTATATGGTCCGCTAAAAGCAGCCTTAACAGTTTTTGGTGCGGGCGATAGGATTAATTTATTGTCTGAAACTGCGGCAAGTCCAGTACTAATAAAAGATGAAACATTGCCTAATTTGTCTGCTCAGTTGGCAGCAGCATTTACGCCAACATTAGGAGCGCAGACTGCAGCTTTTTACGGAGCGATATTTGGCCAGGCGAGACAAGCTAAAGCTACAGATTTGTTACTGCTAACAACAAGAGCTGCTATTGGTGCGGCGCCAACTGCTGTTGATTCTGGTGTAGGGATTGCTCCTCCATATCCATTAAATGCATTTGGAATATCATTTCCGTTACAAGACAAACATGTGTTGATTCCGACTGAAATTGAAGAAATTAGAGTAGCTACAGATGCTTACAACGTAATAATTGCAGCAGCGGCAGAAGCAAAAGGATTGGCTTTTGTGGATACAAGAGGCGTAATGACGAAATTGTCCAGCGGAGGAATTCGTTTCGGAAATTTCACAATGACTTCTTCGTATGCTGTTGGAGGTGCGTTTTCACTTGACGGTGTGCACCCTAGCCCAAGAGGGTATGGTTTGATTGCTAATATTTTCATAGATGCCATCAATGCAAAATATGGTTCGACGCTGCGTCATGTAGATTTGGGGACATATCCAATTCAATATCCATTAACGATTCAGTAGTTTTAATTTTTTTAATATAAAAGCCACTCATTTTGAACATGTAGTGGCTTTTTTTTATTATGTTAAAAAATGCCATTTTGCATATTTGAAGCCTTAGATTTATGAATCAAACAAAATCGTAGTATTTTTTATAAAAAAAATATTGATTTTATATTTTAAAAAATTATCTTTGCGCTTTGAAAAAAGAGGTATTTTCGATAAACCTAAATAGCTATTTAATAAATACATAAGTAATGTCAAAAGTAATAGGAAAAGTTGCTCAAATCATTGGACCAGTAGTTGACGTAGTTTTCAACGGTAAGGATGTTGAACTTCCAAAAATTTATGATTCACTAGAAATCACTAAAAAAGACGGAACATTGTTAGTTCTAGAAGTACAATCTCACATCGGTGAAAACACTGTGCGTACCATTTCTATGGACTCTACAGATGGTTTGTCAAGAGGATATGAGGTAGTTGGAACTGGAAATCCAATTCAAATGCCAATCGGTCCAGATGTATATGGAAGATTATTCAATGTAATTGGAGATGCAATTGATGGTTTAGGAAACTTGCCAAAAACAGGAGAAAACGGTTTGTCTATTCACAGACAAGCGCCTAAATTTGAAGATTTATCAACTTCATCAGAAGTTTTATTCACAGGTATCAAAGTAATTGATTTGATCGAGCCTTATGCAAAAGGAGGTAAAATTGGATTGTTTGGTGGTGCAGGTGTTGGTAAAACTGTATTGATTCAGGAGTTGATCAACAATATCGCAAAAGGTCACGGTGGACTTTCTGTATTCGCAGGAGTAGGAGAAAGAACACGTGAAGGAAATGACTTACTTCGTGAGATGTTAGAGTCAGGTATTATTAAATACGGTGATGATTTCATGCACTCTATGGAAAATGGAGGATGGGATCTATCTAAAGTAGATATGCCAGGAATGAGAGAGTCTAAAGCTACTTTCGTTTTCGGACAAATGAATGAGCCTCCTGGAGCTCGTGCCCGTGTAGCACTTTCAGGATTATCTATCGCTGAGTATTTCCGTGATGGAGCGGGAACTGATCAAGGTAAAGACGTATTGTTTTTCGTTGATAACATCTTCCGTTTTACACAAGCAGGTTCTGAGGTATCAGCACTTTTAGGACGTATGCCTTCTGCAGTAGGATACCAACCAACTTTGGCAACAGAGATGGGAGCGATGCAAGAGCGTATTACATCTACAAACAAAGGATCTATTACATCTGTACAGGCGGTTTACGTTCCTGCGGATGATTTAACTGACCCGGCACCGGCAACAACGTTTGCTCACTTAGATGCAACAACAGTATTGTCTCGTAAAATTGCGGAGCTAGGTATTTATCCAGCGGTTGACCCGTTAGATTCTACTTCAAGAATTTTGACTCCTCAAATCTTAGGAAATGAGCATTATGACTGTGCACAAAGAGTAAAAGAGATTCTTCAAAAATACAAACAATTGCAAGATATTATTGCGATCCTTGGTATGGAAGAATTATCAGAAGAAGATAAATTATCAGTATCAAGAGCACGTCGTGTTCAACGTTTCTTATCTCAACCTTTCCACGTAGCGGAGCAATTTACAGGTATTCCTGGAGTTTTGGTTGATATTAAAGATACTATCAAAGGATTTAACATGATTATCGACGGTGAGCTAGATCATCTTCCGGAAGCAGCTTTCAACTTGAAAGGTTCTATCCAGGATGCTATCGAAGCTGGAGAAAAAATGTTGGCTGAAGCATAATAATCAAGCAGAGCTTGATAAAATCAAAAAAATAAAAATTCCAAATTCCAAAATTGGGATTTGGAATTTTATAATTTGGAATTTTAAAAAACAATTATGATTTTAGAAATAGTATCACCAGAGGCAAAATTATTTTCGGGAGAAGTGACTTCGGTTACATTGCCTGGAGTTGATGGAAGCTTTCAAATATTGAATAATCACGCTCCTATTGTTTCTATTTTAGAAAAAGGAACTGTAAAAATTGCAGCGCCAAGTTTTAATCTTTCTAAAGAAGTAGCGGGTAAATTTACGAGAGTAAACGACCAAACTTATACATTAGAGATTGAGTCAGGAACTATCGAGATGAAAGACAATAAAGTAATTGTTTTAGTTGACTAAGACAATTCAAATAAATAAATGAAAAGCCAGACAGAGATGTCTGGCTTTTTTTATGCTTTCTATAGTAATATTATCTGTTTGTGAAAGTGTTTTGTTTTTAGTTAATTTCTTAGTTGTCTTTCATAGTGGCAAATATTTTAGAATAATAATGTGAGAAAATTAACAAAAAAGATAAAAATCGAATAAAAAATGTGTAAGTATTTTTCTATATATCTGCTACATTTGTAAGTATATTAACACTTAAACATTTTATTATGAAAAAAGCTTTTTTAGGAATGCTAGTAATAGCATTAGGTTTTGGAACAATGTCGTTGACTACAAGTTCTAATGATGTTGCTAATTCTTCAATAAAAAATCAACAAAGAGTTGATGTTGTAAATGTTGCGTTTAGTACAACTTATACAGCGCCGTGGTTAGGAGTTTGTTGTGAGTCGCCACTTAGTGCGGTTGAGCGAGATCTTATTAAGCGTGGACTTCCGCCCACTAACTACACTATTTTAAGTACTACAAGTACCACTGTAACTTATAAAGTTAATTAATTCAAGTCAGTAGAGATAAAGCATTTATTAATAGTAACACTTAAACAATTTTATTATGAAAAAAGTTTTTTTAGCGATGCTGGTATTAGCATTAGGTTTTGGAACAGTGTCGTTCTCTAAAAGTTTTAGTGACGCCGCTCAACCTTCGATTGCCAATAAAAAGCAAGTTCAGGTAAATGCTGCATTTGGTACTACCTATACAATTCCGTGGAAGAGCTGTTGCGAGTCGCCTCTTATTCCTATCGAACGTGATATCGTTCAGCGTGGATTACCAGTAGGTACTACCTATACTATCAAAAGTACCACAGTGAATTCTGTGACCTATACAATTTTTTAGTACTAATAAAAAATTATAATAAATAGAGTGTTTCCTGATAATTTAATCAATTGTTTAAGGACATCATATTTAACAGTTATAAAATAAATGAAAAGCCATTGATTCAGTTGATGGCTTTTTTTGTTTTATATTTGGACTATTAAAATCTTTTTATAAAATATTGATCATGATAAAAGCTCAGTAAGCTTTTATTATTTCGTTTTATCAAACTGATAAAGCGCAATTTATCTATGTCAAATTTTATAAAGAAGCTATATGAAAAATATAAAAAAGGTTGCCGTTTTAGGCGGTGGAGGAAGAACTGGAAATTATCTTGTTAACCAGTTATTAAAAGAAGGATTTAGTGTAAAACTATTACTGCGACATCAAGAGAATTTCCCTATTCAAAATAATCAAATCGAAATCATCAAAGGTGATGCTCTGGATCTTGAATCTATAAAATCATTACTTAAAGATTGTCAGGTAGTTCTGAGTACAATCGGGCAGCGTAAAGATGAACCTTTGGTGGCGAGTGCAGCTACTAAAAATATTTTGCAGGTAATGAATGATTACGGAATTGAACGTTATGTTTTATTGGCCGGATTAAACATTGATACTCCATTCGATAAAAAAGTACCAAAACTCAAATGGCAACAGATTGGATGAAAGCCAATTTCCCGATAATTCAGGAAGATCGACAAAAAGCTTATGATTTATTGGTCGAAAGTGCAACAGACTGGACTCAGGTTCGTGTTCCGTTTATCGAATTTACAGAGGTACGTTCTGAAATTTCAATACACTTAGAAGATTGCCTGGGAGATCAAATCAGTGCATTTGATATTGCTGCATTTATGATTCAGGAAATGGCAGCATCTAAGTTTAGTAGAAAATCTCCTTTTATAAGTGCGATTTAAAAAATAGATTTAAAAACAGCGGGTGATATCAAACGCCCGCTGTTATTTAATATCAACTTCAATTTCATAACTTTGCTTTTATGAAATTAGCCGAAAACCTTATTCAAAAGCTTGAAAATCGTAAGCAGAATAATTCGCTTAGGAAATTGCCTGTATTTAATAATTTAGTTGATTTTTCTTCTAACGACTATATTGGCTTCTCAAAATCAGAATCTATATTTAAGTTAACCCATGCCTATTTACTCGAAAATGAAATTTTTCAGAATGGTGCTTCGGGATCCCGATTGATTTCGGGGAATCATTCATTGTATCAAATAGCAGAAACGTTTATTGCGGAGTTTCATGACGCTGAATCGGCTTTAATCTTTAATTCGGGTTATGATGCCAATGTTGGTTTTTTTAGCGCTGTACCGCAGCGAAATGATGTTATATTATATGATGAATTAAGTCACGCTTCTATTCGGGACGGGATTGTAATGTCGAATGCCAAATCGTATAAATTCAACCATAATGATTTTGAAGATTTAGAACATCTCATCCTGAAATTTCCCAATACTAATATCTATATCGTTACTGAAACTGTTTTTTCTATGGATGGCGATAGTCCGAACTTAGAGGAACTTGCAGATCTTTCTGAAAAATACAATTGTTATTTAGTCGTTGATGAAGCACATACTTTAGGTGTTTTTGGCGATAAAGGCGAAGGTTTGATTCAGTACCTTAATTTACACAATAGAGTTTTTGCCCGAATTATGACTTTCGGGAAAGGCTTGGGGTGTCATGGTTCAGTAATTTTAGGAAGTACAGATCTTAAAGAATATCTGGTAAATTTCGCCAGAAGTTTTATTTATACAACAGGATTATCTCCACATTCTGTTGCCACAATTTTGGTAGCTTATCAGCAATTACAAATTGAGAAAGAAACAATTGAAAAATTGCGTCACAACATTGTGTTATTCAATCAGCAGAAAAACTTGCTAGGGTTAAAGCCAATGTTTGTTCGAAGTAAATCGGCAATACAATCTGCCATTGTTCCCGGTAATGAAAATGCAAAGCAATTGGCACAACAATTACAAGATAAAGGTTTTGATATAAAAGCAATACTTTCGCCAACTGTTCCCGAAGGACAAGAACGTTTGAGGTTTTGTATTCATAGTTATAACTCTGAAGAAGAAATAAATCAGGTTCTTGAATTGTTAGTAAATTTCGTATTTTAGCCGGAGTTGTTTCACAAAGATTCACGAAGTTTTCGCAAAGCTGCACAAAGGATAATTTTGTGCAGCTTTGTGTTTTTTCTTTGTGGTTCTTTGTGAAATAAAAAATATAGTTTTAAAAAAAATACTACTCTCATTACCCGTATTTCCTCACTTCTATAAAAAATTTTAATTTTTTTTGTAACGTTTTGATTGTTTGATCACTTACGAGTCGTAATCAAATAAACCAAAATAATTATGAAAACTATAATCACTTCAATAAAAAGATTCATTTGTAATGTATTACTTTTTTTAACAACAATACAAGTAATCTTTTCTGTAATAAACCATCATTTGTATGGTAAGCCTTATCCTCATTTTTTTATAATAATGGTTTGTTTGCTTGTGGCAACTTTGGCATGGATAAAAGGTGAAAAATATAGCAAAGAATAACAGGAGTTTTAATCATCAAATCAATCAATAATACTAATCAATCAACAAAATGAAAAAATTATTTACATCAGTAGTAGCAGTAATCGCTTTAGTTTTTAGCGTTACAATTCAGGGGCAAACAAAATCTCCAAAATTAGAAAATTCATTGTTATGGGAAGTTTCAGGAAACGGACTTTCAAAACCATCTTATGTTTATGGAACAATTCATGGTATCTGCCCAACGGATTATTTTATGGCAGAAAAAACAAAAAATGCATTTCAGAAATCAGATAAACTAATTTTAGAGATCAACTTATCTGATCCAATTGAAATGGCCGATATGCAAAAAGCAGGTATTGCTTCAGAACCATTAAGTAAGACATTATCGCCGGAACAATTGTCGAAATTAAATGCCGTTTTACAAAAAAATACCGGTCTAAAAATTAAGCAATTAGACGGTTTTACTTTATCTGCTATTATGGGTTTTATCTCTATGAAAACATTTGACTGTGAAACCTTAAAATCATATGAATCAGATTTTATAGATTTGGCTAAAAAAGAAAATAAAAGTATTGGAGGTTTCGAAACCGTAAAAAAGCAAACTAATGTGTTGGTAAATGCTTATACAGATTCAGAATTAATTGAGACTGTTGAAGATTTTAGTAAAGCCGAAACGAAGAAAATGGTAGAAGATTATAAAGCAGAAAATGTCATGAATGTTTATAATGATCTTGCAAACGAAAAGATGATGAGTAAAAATGCCAAAAAATGGATACTTGATGACCGCAATAAAGATTGGGCTCAGAAAATGCCCGAAATGATGAAAAAGGAAAGTTTGTTTGTAGCAGTTGGTGTAGGGCATTTGCCAGGTGAAGAAGGAGTAATTAATTTATTGAGAAAAGCAGGGTATAAAGTAAAACCAGTAACGAAATAACATCGTTTTGAAAGAGAAAGAACAAGAATTTTTAAAAAGGATCGAAAGTCATAAAGGAATACTTTACAAAGTTTCTAAAATGTACATGGACAATCATGACGATCAGCAAGATTTGTTTCAGGAGATTGTTTGCCAGCTCTGGAAATCGTATGATTCTTTTAGAAACGAAAGTCAGTTTTCGACCTGGATGTATCGCGTTGCAGTAAATACGGCGATTGTTTTTTTAAAGAAAGAAAAACGAAAGGTTGATAAATACGAAATCGCTTCAGAAAACATCAAAGACGATGAGGGAGATTCTCATATCAAAGAAAGTCAGATCGATCATTTTTATAAAGCGGTTCAGAAATTGGAGAAAATCGATAAAGCAATCATTTTCTATCAGCTTGAAGGTTTTTCTCATAAAGAAATAGGAGAGAATTTGGGAATCTCTGAAGGCAATGCAAGGGTAAAATTAAACAGAGCAAAAGAAAAATTAAAAGAAATAATAAAAAATCAAGGATATGGATTTTAACGATATACAAAACGCATGGAATAACGAAAAGACAGATAATGTTGTTGTTCCGGATAATTTAGAAAAAATACAATCAGCAAATATGCCTTTGGACAAAATTAGGAAAAATTTGCGCACAGAACTTTTTGGACAGATTCTGGCTTTGATCATTATAGGTTTTTTGCCACTATATCATGAATTTCCTTCAAAATTCGTAGGCCCTTATTATTTTATATACGGAATAGTGGCGGCAATAAGTATTTACTATTTGTCTAAGCTTTTTCTATTTTATAAGAGATTGGATAAAGCAGCATTAACAACGAAAGACAGTTTATATGAAACCTATTATGATATTAGGCTTAATATGCAGCTTTACAAAACTTTTACGTTTGCACTGGCTCCTTTTTTTATGATCTATCTGGCTGGTTATTTGATTTTTGGAACTCCTGGTTCAACCGAAATTTTAAATGGGAATTTTGAAAATGAAAAATTAGTATTAAAAGTGGTAATTTTCATGATAACAATGTTGCTTATTGGTGTTTTGACAGAGTGGTGGGTGAGTTTTTATTATGGAAAATATGCGAAAGAAATCAAAAAAGTTATTGACGAATTAAAAGAATGAATAACAATCAGACCCATCGTAATGATGGGTTTTGTTTTTTAGGTATTTTTACACCATTGGCCACTGATAAAACGGATGTAACGGATTTACACAGATTATTTGTCTTTTGGGTGATAGTAATTAATTAAAAAAAAATCCGCTTTAACCTGTTCAATCAGTGTTATCCGTGGTCTATTTACTATGAAAATATTTGTAACAGGAATTTCAACCAATGTGGGTAAAACAATTGCTTCTTCTATTATTGTTGAATCCTTGGAGGCTGATTATTGGAAACCGATTCAGGCAGGAGATTTAGACAATTCTGATAGTCATAAAATCAAATCTAAAATTTCCAATCTAAAATCTAAAATTTTTGAAAATAGTTATCAATTAAATACACCGGCAAGTCCGCATCTGGCAGCAGAAATCGACGGAATTACTATTGATTTAAATAAAATTGCGGAACCTGAAACAGATAATCATCTGGTGATTGAGGGCGCGGGTGGAATTTTTGTTCCATTAAATGAAAATGAAACTATTATCGATTTAATCGAGCCCGATTATAAAATTATTGTGGTTTCGAGGCATTATTTAGGAAGCATCAATCATACTTTATTAACGATTGAAGCAATTAGAAATCGAGGTTTTCAAGTTTCAGGAATTATCTTTAGCGGAAGCGAAAACAAATCGACCGAAAGTTTAATTCTAAATAAAACCGGAATACAATGTATTGGCAGAATTGACGAAGAACCCTATTTCGATCAAAATGTTGTTAGGGAATACGCTGATTTGTTTAGAGATAACTTACTTAAATTGTAGAGTAAAGAATATAGAATAAAGAAAATAGACTTTCCTATCTTTGTCTGAATTATAGGGTTTAGTCTTTTTTCTATGCTCTATGCTCTATTTTCTATATTATGACTTTAACAGAAAAAGACAGCCAATACCTTTGGCATCCTTATACACAACATAAAACATCGCAAACCCCAATCGCTATTTCCAAAGGCGAAGGAGCATTGCTTTGGGACGAAAACGGAAAAGAATATATTGATGCTATTGCTTCCTGGTGGGTAAATCCGTTTGGGCACAGTAATAAATTTATTGCCGATGCGATTTACAAACAGTTAACCACTCTGGAACACGTTTTGTTTGGCGGTTTTACACATGAGCCCGCGATAAAAGTGGCAGAGAGACTGATGGAGATTTTGCCTAAAAATCAGCAAAAAATCTTCTTTTCTGATAATGGATCAACTGCGGTGGAAGTAGCGATAAAAGTAGCTCTGCAATATTTTTTTAATAAAAATGAAAAACGAACTACTATAATTGCTTTCGAAAATGCCTTTCACGGAGACACTTTTGCAGCGATGGCAGCAAGCGGAATCTCTTTTTATACACAGGCTTTTCAGGGAATGTTTATAGATGTGGTGAGAATTCCGGTTCCGGTAAAAGGAAAAGAACAGGAAAGTTTTGATGCCTTAAATAATGTTATTGAAAATTATAATTGTGCCGGTTTTATTTTTGAACCTTTGGTGCAGGGAGCAGCAGGAATGGTAATGTACGAACCAGAAGCATTGGCAAAATTGATCAAAATTTGTAGAGAAAACAAAGTATTGACGATTGCAGATGAAGTGATGGCTGGTTTTGGTAAAACAGGAAAAACTTTTGCAATGGATTATGTTTCTGAAAATCCGGATATGATTTGTTTGTCTAAAGCTTTAACTGGAGGAACAATTCCAATGGCAATTACGACTTTTACACAAGAAGTTTTTAATGCTTTTTATGATGATGATATTAATAAGGCATTGTTTCACGGACATACTTTTACAGCGAATCCTACAGGTTGCGCAGCAGCTTTGGCAAGTATGGATTTGTTGCAAACGGGAGAAATGCAAGCTAATATTGAAAGAATTAATGCGAGCCATTTAATCTTTCAAAAGAAAATAGAAAATCATTCAAAGGTAATTACAGCCAGAACATTGGGGGTTATTTTTGCAGTCGAAATCAAATCAGATTCAGAAGAAAGTTATTACGGATCGATGCGTAACAAACTTTATAATTTCTTTATCGAAAAAGGAGTCATTTTGCGCCCGGTTGGAAATATTGTTTACATTCTTCCTCCGTATATCATGACCAATGAACAGCTTCAAAAAGTATATCAAACAATAGAAGAAGCGATTGAAATGGTTTAATAGTTTTTAAACCATATAAGGGATATAAGAAAGTGTAAGCTCTATTTAAAAATTAGTGCTTTGCGAACTTTGTATTCTAATAATGCAAGCTATAAATAAACTTTTGCGAACTTTGCGGTTAAATAGATCCAACATTGAATACTAAAATCTCGATTACAGCTTTTTCATCGATTTCTCCTTTAGGAAGTACTTCTCAAGGAGTTTGGGAAAAATATCTCGACAATCAGCATTGTTTTTCGAAGCAGTTTTTCGATCAGCAAGAAACTTCGGTGGCTTCTCTTGACGCAGAATCGAAACAAATTGTTACTGAAATACGGGAATCAGATATTAAATATAAATTTTTAGACGATTCGGTTTTGTTTGCAATAGCAGCTTCGCGAAAAGCAGTTGAGCAGGCAGGCTGGAATTCAGATGCTGTTTTCGGAGTCAATATTGGTTCCTCTCGTGGTGCTACAGATTTATTCGAAAAACATTACAAAGAATATTTAGATACCGGAAAAGCACAAACTCTGGCTTCGCCAACTACAACTTTAGGAAATATTTCGTCATGGATTGCACATGATTTACAAAGTGTTGGTCCTGAAATTTCGCATTCTATAACTTGTTCGACAGCACTTCATGCTTTATTAAATGGTGTTGCCTGGTTAAAATCCGGTATGGCAGATAAATTTTTGGTAGGAGGAAGTGAAGCGCCATTGACCGATTTTACAATTGCTCAAATGCGTGCTTTAAAGATATATTCCAGAATAAATCAAGATGAAGATTCCTGGCCAAACCTGGCTTTTGATTTTGAAAAGACTCAAAACACGATGATTTTAGGCGAAGGCGCTGCGGTTTGTTGTCTGGAAGCTGGAGAAAGAGAAAATGCGATGGCATATGTTACAGGAGTTGGATATGCAACTGAGATTTTAGAACATAATATTTCTATTTCTGCCGAAGCAACATGTTTTCAGAAATCGATGAAAATGGCTTTGAAAGATGTCGATTTAGAAAGTGTTGATGCAATAGTAATGCATGCGCCAGGAACCATAAAAGGTGATATAACCGAATTGCGTGCCATTGAAAAAGTATTTGGATCTAAATTGCCTTTATTGACAACAAATAAATGGAAGATAGGACATACGTTTGGAGCTTCCGGAATATTGAGTTTAGAATTGGCTCTGCTAATGTTTCAGCACGATATTTTTATCGAAGTCCCTTTTGGAACAAAACAAAACCAGACAAAATCTATAAAAAGAGTTTTAGTAAATGCCGTGGGTTTTGGCGGAAATGCTGTAAGTATTTTGATAGAGAAAGCGTAAATTTTAGTTTTACAACAAAAAAACCATTCCAAATGTGGAATGGTTTTTTTTTAAAAATTAATGTTGTATATTATTGAAATATGATTTTTCTTGTCGTTGTAAAATCATTATCTAGAGTCACTTTTACCAGTAAAACCTGATTGCCAGATTGTAGGTTTTGAACTTGAAGTTCTGTATTCGAAACTTTCGTTTTGCTGTAAAGTGTTTTTCCTGTAATATCAAAAATAGATACTTCTTTTATGTTTTCTTTTGATGATAAAACGTTTATAACTTTGTTTTTTACTGAAATTAAAATTCCATCCTGGGTATTTTCAAAATCTCCGGTTCCTAGGGTTTTGCCTGTATAGCGTAATATTAAACGATCTGTAAAGGTTCCTATTGCGGTTTTGAAAGTATAATTGCTGGTTCTTAAGTCATGAATTTCACCTGTTACTTTATCTTCTATATAAATGGGCTGATTTACCATCTTACCATCGACTTCGTCTATAGAAATGGTAAAAGCTCCTTCCATTGCAGCTCTATATCCTAATGGGACAATATCGCTATCATCAAATGGTAAAGCACGTCCCTGAATTACAAACTTGTTTCCGTTATTGACACTGTAAAAATCAAGGA
>Ga0247815_10000076_pt1 | contig 73432 bp, 65 predicted proteins | sample UWRJL194509B1_FD_181014 | JGI IMG/M metagenome (GOLD analysis project Ga0247815, IMG submission 181014) | Plant litter microbial communities from Arlington Agricultural Research Station in Wisconsin, United States - UWRJ-L194-509B-1 | ecosystem: Environmental > Terrestrial > Plant litter >... | reverse complement strand
AGATTGGCCTGTTTTCATTACAAAGTAAAAAAAACTAATCCTTTTTAAGGCTGAAAATTACAAAATGTTTCTCGAAAATACCGTAAATCATAAAGAACAATTTGGCTGGATCGAAGTAATCTGCGGATCGATGTTTTCGGGAAAGACCGAGGAACTCATCCGGCGCCTCAAACGCGCACAGTTTGCCAAACAGAAAGTCGAGATTTTCAAACCTGCCATTGACACGCGTTACCATGACGAAATGGTTGTGTCGCATGATTCGAACGAAATCCGCTCTACGCCTGTTCCGGCTGCTGCCAATATTGCGATCCTGGCCCAGGGCTGCGACGTTGTTGGCATTGATGAAGCGCAGTTTTTTGATGATGAGATCGTGAAAATCTGTAACGATCTGGCCAATTCGGGAATTCGCGTGATCGTTGCCGGACTCGACATGGATTTTAAAGGAAATCCGTTCGGACCAATGCCTGCACTGATGGCGACTGCCGAATATGTGACGAAAGTACACGCGGTTTGTACACGGACCGGAAATCTTGCGAATTACAGTTTCCGCAAAGCCGACAACGACAATCTGGTGATGTTAGGCGAAACCGAAGAATATGAACCACTGAGCCGTGCGGCTTATTTCAATGCGATGTGGACACAAGCTGCAGCGGATATGGAAGTGGCCCAAAACAAGAAAAATCAGAAATAGCAAACTTTGATAAATACAAAAAGCCGTTCAAAATAAATTGAACGGCTTTTTTATGCAGTGTGGCGAACTTAGTTTTTCACCACTTTGATTGTTTTTGATTCCTGCCCTGCTTTCACCTGAACGATGTAAGTTGCAGTTGGCAATTGCTCCATGTTAAGTGTAGCAACAGTTGCGTTTGGCTGTGCTGCAAGTACACGTTGCCCGATCATGTTGTATACTTCAACACTTGTGATGTTTTTAGTATATTTCAAAGTGAATACGTTCACAACAGGATTTGGATAGGCTTTCAATTGATCCATTCCAAATGCCTGAGTTGCTAAATCTTCAACAGTTACAGTTACTACTAAAACAGCACTTCTACAGCCGTCAACTGTTTGCGTTGCATAATAAACACCAGTTGCCAATGCAGTCGTTGAAGCCAGCGGATTGTTTCCAACGATTGCTTCTTCAAGTGAACTGAACCATTGAACATTTTGTCCTACAGCTTCCAGGTTTGCTACGGTTGGATTGTTTGAAGGTGCAAATGTTTGTGCAGCAGCTCCAGTTGGGGCAGCAGCTTGGCCTACAGTAACAGTCGTTGTAGCCGATACAGAGCACGATGCAGCATTGGTCGAAGTTGCCGTATAAGCAGTTTCCTGGACTAAAGCCGATTTAAAATAAACGGTTGTCGCATTGGCATTGGCTACATAAGGAATTGTCCCTGCTGCATCTGAATACAAATTAGCGATTGGAGACCAGCTTATTCCGGCTGATGAAGCGCCTTCTAATTTTACTTCGTCAATATTCCAGTTGTGGATACCGAAAGTTCTTCCTGTCATTGTGAATGCTACATAAAAAGTCCCTGACCCAACATCAGTAGTATTGATAACCGTACTTTGCTGTCCTGCAGGCTGTGAAACAGTTACCGGGCTAGTCAGCCAAGATGTGTCATGCCATTCTATACCATCTGTACTGGTTTGTACCCCTACAGAATATGGATACGTGGAACTGTAGTGGTTTACGTAGTTTCTCCATGATAATGTCAAAGTTTCTACACCTGCTGTATTGAACGGGCCAATGGCAACTCTGTTAGTAATAATGGCCGTTTGGCTGTTACCAACGATTTTCAATTCGTTTGCAGTTCCGCCCGCAGTGGCAGCATTAACGATTGTGATTGTATCCCCGGCTCCAGGCGTTGCGGTCCAGTTTGCAGGAAGTGTTGTTGATCCTGTAAAAGCTTCATCAACATAAGTAACATTTCCTAAACCTCCAGTCGCAGACAAAGCCACTACAGTTCCAGGACATGTCGCTGTTGTAGCAGGAAGTGCAATAGGAGAAGGTGCTCCGGCAACATTTACGGTAACAGTCGCAGTACCCACACAGGCAGCACCACTTGTTTGCGTAGCGGTTAATTTATATATTCCGGAAATAGTTGGGTTAAATTGCCATCCAGTTGCAGCATCCCCGGCAACTCCTGTTGCTGGTGACCATACAAATGAATTGTAATCAGCCGCTGAAGAGGTTAACGTCAATACTGCTGATGTCGCACCTTGACAGATATTAACGGTATTCGTGCTTAGCGTTAAAGCCGGCGCAGGCGTTACTGTTGCTGCTACAGCGACTCTTGGAGAGCTGCAGGTAACGACCTGAGATGCTCCAAAAACAACTTTTGGCCTTCCCAGTCCTCTTTGAGAGCTTCCTGATGTTTGTACGCCCGTCAGACTTAACAAAAATTCGGCTGTTTGGCTGTCTCTTCTGATCGACTGGCTGCTGTATGTAGCCAACACATCATATTTGATCGTTGATGCGTTATTCGATGTGTTGTTATTGCTCCAGCTTGTAGAAACAATGATGTTTGATGTCCCGTCCCACTGGAACGGTGTTGTCAAAGGAATTGTATTTACGCCAACAGTTGGGGTAACCACGTTTGGTTCAAAAACGGTAGTCAAATCACCAATAATGTTTACAGGCGTAGGAAATTGAGACAAAGCTGTAGTTCCCATCTGAACGGTAAATCCATCCAAAGCGGCTCCTGCAGTCGTGAATTCAACTGCCAGGCTATTGATTGTGCCTGCTCTTAATCCTGCAGTTCTAAGTTCACTTGCAGTAAAAATGTACTGTCCTTTCATTCCGCCATAACCTCCGTTAGCAATGTCAAACGGAGAATCGGTAGTTGTGGTTGCGCCAAGCCCGACAGCAGTAGTTCCTGCATTGATGCTTTCAGAAGCTACATAAAAATTTGTTGTAGCGGAAATGCTTGGCGTCGTAAATGTTGGTCCAAACGCCAATGCATCACCACCTGTCTCGGCAGCATACCAGCTTTGAAAACCAGAGGAAGTCGTAACGCCCAATGTTGCAGCCCCAGATCCGCATACAGCTCCAGGTGTTGTTGCTGTAATTGTTGGAGAAATACATAGCGTCGTAAAAGTTTTAGCCAATGACCAACCGCTTACTGTTCCTGCATCACATTTGGATCTTACCCAAACATAATAAGTTGTAGCCGGTGTTAATGATGAAAGCGTAGTGCTTACAACTCCTGCGCCAACGCTGCCCGACGCAGCAGTTCCTGCTTCAGGATTCGCAGCATTCGTAGAGTAATAAAATTCATATCCGCTGGATGGCGCAATTGCAGGCGCAGTCCAAGCAATCGTAGCTGCTACTGTCGTAATACCGTCTGCTGAAAGATTAACAGGACGGAAACACGTTTGCGGCGTCCATCTGTAAGTCAATCCGTTAGCCGGGATTCCAGGAAGTTCGTCTACTGACGAGTAAGCCTGAGTGTTTGCATTTGCAGTTCCCGCAACCGATTCAGAAAAACTTACCGTAGCGTCATTTGTACGGTTGTTAAAATCGGCATTTGTAGCACCTCTCAAACCAATTTGCGCTGCAGTCGATGTGTTTGCTTCCCCAACTGCGATTCCAGAATCCCCATAAACGATCGTAACAAGATTGCTTGTTTCAGAAAGTCGGATCTGAAAATTGATGTAAGGTACTAAAGTCGTGCTGATGGAATTCGCCGGACGGAAATTCCTGTACTGAACCACAAATTCCCTGTTTGGAGCAGAACCAACAACATCATAACTCAAATTTCCAAGGATGTTGTCTGTCACGAATGCGGCATTAATATCCCTTCCGAATGCAGAAATCACACCTTCATAAGCTGTCGTCCCTGAAATCGGGGCATATAAAGTAGTTCCCGGAACAGTTCCTCCAAACGTGATGAACCCGTTAGAACTCACCGTACAATTCGTGTAGCTTACACCGTTAAAACTGAACGCAAAAGGCAATTCTACCGGGTAAACAAAATCGTCAATGGACAACACATAGGAAGACCCAGTAGCCACCGCCAATTCTGTTCCGATAATTTCCTCATAACCGCTGTTAAATTGCTCAAACTGGTATTCAGCTACCTGAGCACTGACTTTGCAAAGCGATAATAATGCAAAGGCGAGTAATGTAATTTTTTTCATATGAAATAGTTAAAAAATGGTTGCCGCTAAATTAGGAATCCTTTACCGAAAAAAAGTAATCTTTACGACTTTAACACAACAATTCGCAAAATTATTTAATATACGCACGAAGAAATTTATTATTGTTAGGTTTCCGTCAAACTTGCAAATACCGTATTTTAGCAGAAATTTATCGAACATTATGCACTTTACACTCCGGGAGATTTCTGCAGCGATCCATTCCAAATGGTTTGGAGAATCAGATGAAATGCCCATTTCACACATATCGATAGACAGCAGGTCGTTGCAGAATGGTGTACAAACGCTGTTTTTCGCCCTTTCCGGCCCCAATAACGATGCACACCATTATATCGAAGAACTCATCGACGTGGGCGTTTTGAATTTTGTTGTGACGCATGTTCCCGATGAAGTTCGCGGCCAGGCCAATTTTTTAATCGTTGAGAACACGCTCGATGCCTTGCAGCAATTCGCCGCTTACTATCGGAATTTATTCGATTTTCCGGTCATCGGAATTACCGGCAGCAACGGAAAAACCATCGTCAAAGAATGGCTCAATTTCCTTTTAGGCCCCGATCATAATATCATTCGAAGCCCGAAAAGCTACAATTCCCAGGTTGGCGTGCCGTTATCGGTCATTTCAATCAATGAAAAGCACAACCTCGGGATTTTTGAAGCCGGGATTTCTACGGTCAATGAAATGGAAAAACTCGAGAAAATCATCAAGCCGACCATTGGTTTGTTGACAAATATCGGATCGGCGCACGATGAGGGTTTTGCAAACATCGGCGAAAAAATGAAGCAGAAACTAAAGCTTTTTTCCGATGTTGACGTACTCATTTTACACAAAAGCAAAACCGTTGAAGCATTCTTAAATCCGAAAATCAAAACGTTTTCATGGAGCTGCAAATATGAAAATGCCGACGTTTTCATCGTAAAGAAGATTATCGTCGACAAAACTGCACTGAAAGTAAAGTACAACAACGACGATTTTGAGATTAAAATCCCGTTTCTCGATGACGCTTCGGTAGAAAATGCGATTCAGTGCATGATGGTAATGCTGAATTTCGGCTACGATCCGAAAGTTATTGAAAACCGGATGTCGTTGTTATTTCCGGTCGAAATGCGCCTCAAAGTCAAAAACGGCATCAACAACACAACGATCATCGACGACAGTTACAGTTCTGATTTTCAATCACTTAAAATCGCACTCGACTTCCTCGAAAGCCAGAAATTATACAAGAAAAAAACGCTCATTTTATCGGATATTTTTCAAAGTGGTTTGTCAAACGAAGAACTGTATTCAAATGTTTCGCAGCTTGTCATTGCCAATAAAATCAACCGCATTATCGGAATCGGCGAAACCATTTCACAATTCAAAAACAAATTCCTGAACTGTGTTACATTCGCCACGACGAACGATTTTATTGCCGCTTTCGACAGTTTGTCATTCGGAAATGAAACGATTTTAATCAAAGGCGCGCGCCATTTTCGTTTTGAGGAAATCGTTGCCTTACTGGAAGAAAAAACACATGAAACCGTTCTCGAGATCAACCTGAACGCGATCAGCCACAACTTAAATTTTTACAAATCAAAGCTCAGGCCCGAAACCAAATTGATGGTGATGGTCAAAGCTTTCGGTTATGGAAACGGCGGATTTGAAATCGCGAAATTGCTCGAGCACCATAAAACCGATTACCTTGGCGTCGCTTTCGCGGACGAGGGAATTTCGCTAAAAAATGCCGGCATCACACTTCCGATCATGGTTTTAAACCCTGAAAATACGAGTTTTTCGGCGATCATCCAACACGGATTGGAACCTGAAATCTACAGTATCAAAGGGCTGAACGCCTTTTTGAAAATCGCCGCACAAAAGAAACTTGAACAGTATCCGATCCACATCAAGCTCGACACCGGCATGCACCGATTGGGCTTTGAACAAAACAATATCGATGAACTGATCTTTACTTTAAAGGAAAACAAATCGGTTAAAGTGAAGAGCATTTTGTCGCACATGGCGACCAGCGACGAGCTGACGCACAGGGATTTTGCGCTTTCGCAGATTGCACTATTCGAAAAATTATCGTCCAAATTAATGTCGGAACTGAAAATCAAACCAATCCGCCATATTTTAAATACTTCCGGAATTTCAAATTTTCCGCAGGCACAATACGATATGGTGCGCTTGGGAATCGGGCTTTACGGCGTTTCAAACGATCATGACGAGCAGAAGTTCCTCGAAAATGTGGGCACTTTAAAATCGATCATTTCGCAATTGCGAACCATTCCTGCCGGTGACAGCGTGGGTTATGGAAGGCGTTTTATCGCTGAAAAGCCAACGAAAATCGCAACGATCCCAATTGGCTACGCCGACGGGATTTCAAGACATTGGGGCAATGAAGTTGGTTTTGTGATGATCAACAACAAGAAAGCAAAAATTGTGGGCAGCATTTGCATGGACATGTTGATGGTCGATGTGACGGAAATCAAGTGTAAAGAAGGCGATCCGGTGGTGATTTTCGGCGAAAGCCCGACCGTCGTTTACATAGCAGAGCAGCTCAAAACGATTCCGTATGAAATCCTGACGAGCATTTCACAAAGGGTCAAACGCGTTTTTTACCGCGAGTAATTTGGCTTTGTTTTAAAATTTTAACTAATTTAGATTTTCTAAAAAATCAATTCTAACTAAAACAAAATTAATTATGGGAATGATCTCAGAATTTAAGGCATTTGCCATGAAAGGCAACGTAGTCGATTTGGCCATCGGGGTCATTATTGGTGCGGCTTTTGGAAAAATCGTCACGTCGCTGATCGAAGACGTCATCACGCCATTGGTATTAAAACCGGCGCTTGAAGCGGCACATTTGTCGAAAATTGAAGAATTAACGGTTTTCGGATCGGTCAAATACGGCGTTTTCCTTGCAGCCGTGATCAATTTCCTGATCGTTGCTTTTGTATTGTTCCTGATCATCAAAGGTATCAACGCTTCGCGTAAAAAAGAAGCTGACGTTCCTGCAGCTCCGCCAGCGCCTACAAACGAGGAAAAACTGCTGATGGAAATCCGCGATGCATTGAAAAGCAGGTCTTAAGATATTTCCGCTACATTATATATTCTAATTTTAACCGTCCAAACCAGGACGGTTTTTCTTTTGCCGCAATTGCCGAAACAACCAAAATTCTGTATACTTTTGCAGCACCAAATAGATACAAATTTAAAATTTAAGATATGAAAGTTGCTTTAGTTGGCGCAACCGGGATGGTTGGCGAAGTGATGTTACAGGTTTTGGCCGAAAGGAATTTTCCGTTTACGGAACTGATTCTCGTTGCCTCTGAAAAATCGGTTGGAAAGGAAATTGAGTTTAAAGGAAAAACCTATAAAGTCGTTGGTTTGCAAACTGCGGTTGACCTAAAACCTGAAATCGCGATTTTTTCTGCCGGAGGCGCGACTTCTTTAGAATGGGCGCCAAAATTTGCAGCAGTGGGAACGACAGTAATCGACAATTCATCGGCTTGGAGAATGGATGCGACTAAAAAACTCATCGTTCCGGAAATCAACGCTTCTGAACTTACAAAAAACGATAAAATCATCGCCAATCCAAACTGTTCTACGATCCAGATGGTTTTGGCACTCGCGCCTTTGCACAAAAAATACAATATTAAAAGAATCGTCGTTTCGACCTATCAATCGGTTACCGGCAGCGGGCTCAAAGCGGTGCAGCAACTTGAAAACGAATACAACGGCATCAAAGGTGAAATGGCTTATAAATATCCGATCCATCGCAATGCCATTCCGCAAATCGATGTTTTTGAGGAAAACGGCTACACCAAAGAAGAAATGAAAATGGTGCGCGAAACTCAGAAAATCCTTGGCGATAAAACAATCGCCGTCACTTCTACAACAGTAAGGATTCCGGTGGTTGGCGGGCATAGCGAATCGGTGAATGTCGAGTTTTCGAATGATTTCGATGTGAATGACATCCGCAAAATTTTACACGAAACCGATGGCGTAACGGTTCAGGACAACATTGATACCTTTACATATCCGATGCCGATGTATGCTGAAGGGAAAGACGATGTTTTCGTTGGACGGATCCGCCGCGACGAAAGCCAGCCAAACACGGTAAACATGTGGATCGTTTCTGATAATTTACGAAAAGGCGCTGCTACAAATACCATTCAGATCGCTGAATATTTGATAGCAAACAAACTGGTTTGATCAATTAATATAAAAAAAGAGTGCTTAACGGCACTCTTTTTTATTTGATATATTTCTATTGTTTAGTCGAATTCCCTTACAATGACTTTATAAGTTCCTCCGGTAATTGTAATGATCTCGGCCGGATTATCATAATTATACAACTTGCAGCTGAATGTTCCTGTAATGGTTTGCGTTTTTAAGCCTGAAACGGCTTCGGTTCCTTTTTCTGAAGTTGCAATGGTAAAAGTACTGCCAGTCTGGCTCCCTTCAAGGGTTGAGTAATTTTTCCCATCTTCAGATTCGTATGAAACATCAACGCCTTTCACACGATTCTCTTCCTGTTCGGATGTAATGTAATTTGTTACATTTGTTTCAAAGGCCGGATAAAACGCGGTATTTTCATCCCCGGTACTTCCTGTTAGCATGTTGTTCCATGAAATGGTTAGGGCTGGCCTTCCTGTATTGCTGGCCGCTGGCGAAAAACTACCGCCATAATAGAAAGACCTACCTGGGTCGACCCCGTAAGATCCGTTGATGTAATTGTAATACGAAGGTGTGAAAAAGTCTGCTGTATAAGAATAATCGATCGATTGTCCGTTTACGCTGCCTCTGATGTAGGCAATGGCATTGGCTGTTACAGGAATTGTTTCTACCGGCGTACTGTCATCAGAACTGCACGAAATCATTGCGATAGGCAAGAATAATAATAAAAGTTTTTTCATTTTTAATTGTTTTGTTTTGAGTTTTAACAAAACTAGCTTTTTCCTGCAATAAAAAAAATCCAACTCTAAAATATCTTAAAATTTTATTAACAGAAATCACTTCGCTTTAGCTTTTTGTACTTTTGCGACGGATGAAAAAGAAATTTACCCTATTTAATTTTTCCCTGATTGCATCAGTATTGTTCGCGATATTGTTTCAATCGGTTCATTCGGTTGAACATTTTACGCATGAGCGGGCTGAAAGAAAATGTTCCCACAGCCACGAAACGGGCAGCGAACAAATTACGCACCAGCACCACAATTTCGACCATTGTTTTGCGTGTGATTTTACTTTCAGCAATTTTGTTGCTCCTGAAATTTTCTCTTTTGACTTTGTAGCGCAACGCTGCGCCATTCCTTATTTTTTAACGGTTTGTGAAACTTTAATTGCCTATTCAGGCAGTTCGGTTTTACTTCGCGGGCCGCCGGTTTTTATTGTTTAACCGATTTTTGATGTTCCGGATTTCCGGGACTTTTCGTGTATTCCTTTCACAATAAAAACCATTTCAGATGAAAAAAATTATCATGGCTCTGATCCTGGGCTTTTCGGCTATGCTGCATGCCCAAAACAATCTTTCGGGCACTATAACCGATACTAAAAATCTTCCGCTGGAAAGCGTTTCGATCTATGCACCCGATTTGCACAAAGGCACGATTACCGATGCCGACGGAAAATACAACCTGAACAATTTACCGCCTGGAAACATTAAAATCATCTTTTCGTATGTTGGATTTACGACGATGAACCAAACGATAAACATCCAGAAAGAAACCATTTTTGATCTTGTCCTAGAAGAAAACATACACCAAATGGACGAAGTGATTGTTTCCACAGCTTTCAACAGACTGCAATCGCAGAATGTCATGAAAGTCGAACATGCCAGCGTTAAATCGCTGCAGCAACAAGGCGTTTCTACATTAATCGAAGGACTTGCAACCGTTCCGGGCGTTTCCCAGATTTCCACCGGGACTTCCATTGGAAAACCCGTCATTCGCGGATTGAGCGCGAATCGGGTTTTGGTTTATTCACAAGGCGTCCGGCTCGAAAACCAACAGTTTGGTGACGAGCACGGACTGGGCTTAAACGATTCGGGTGTGGAAAGCGTTGAAGTCATCAAAGGCCCGGCGTCGTTGCTTTACGGTTCGGATGCACTTGGCGGCGTGTTGTATTTCAATCCGGAGAAATTTGCCGATGCGAATACTTTTAAAGCCGATTTCGGGCAGCGTTTGTTCTCGAATACTTTGGGAAGCAGCACGACACTGGGATTGAAAGGTTCGACCGACAACTGGAAATTCCTGGCGCGCGGGAATTATTCGACGCATTCCGATTATCAAATTCCCGATAGCAATCGCGTGACCAATACACGTTACAATGAAACCGATTTAAAGTCGGGAATTGGCTACAGCAATTCGAAATTTTCAAGTGTTTTGCGGTACAATTTCAATAAGCTCGACCTCGGAATTCCCGAAGAGGGCATCGCCGAACAATCGGAAAGCAAGAATACGCAATTTCCAAGGCAAGGCGTTTACAACCACATTTTAAGCCTGCACAACAATTTTTTCTTTGGAAATTCTACGCTTGACGCGGATATTGGATATATTGCAAATGACCGCAGCGAATTTGAAGACAGCAACGAAGCAGATCTGCACATGAAACTAAAAACTTTGAATTACGACTTGAAATACCATCTCCCGAAATTTGGAAAAGTGGAAATGATCGCCGGAATTCAGGGCATGCACCAAACCAATAAAAATTCGGGCGAAGAATACCTGATTCCCGATGCGACAACGAACGATTTTGGTATTTTCGGAACCGCAAATTACGAATGGAAATCAAGTGCGCTCCAAGCCGGTTTGCGTTATGACAACCGGAAAATCAGCAGCGACGCACACGGAACTTTAGATGAAGAAGGTTATTTTGAAGCCATCAACCGGTCATTCGATAGTTTCAATGCGTCTTTAGGCTACAAAACCGATCTCGCACATAATTTTACAATGCGATTGAATCTCGCAACAGGTTTCCGTGCGCCAAATCTCGCAGAGCTGACTTCAAACGGCGTTCACGAAGGCACAAACCGTTATGAAATTGGCAACAGCCAACTCCAGACGGAGCAAAACTTCCAAACTGATTTAAACCTCGAATACAAAAACAGCCATTTCGAATTTTTCGCAAACGGATTTTACAACCACATCAACAATTACATTTACACTGCGCCAACCGGTTTGGTTTTAGAGGAAAACGACGTGTTTCATTATGTCCAGGATGATGCGCAATTGTTTGGTGGCGAGGCCGGAATTCATTACCATCCGCATCCGCTGGACTGGCTGCACCTTGAAACCAGTTTTGAAACGGTGACCGGTAAAAAACAATCCCGAATGCTCGGGAGCGATTATTTGCCATTGATTCCGGCAAACAACTGGAACAATACGATCCGGACAGAATTCAGCATCAAAAACTGGCTGACACAAGGGTACGCAAGGCTGAATTTCTCAAGCACATTCGCACAGAACAACGTCAGCGGATTTGAAACCAAATCTCCGGGTTATACTTTGGTCAATGCCGGATTTGGCGGAAAAATCAAAATCAGCAAATCCGTTTTTGAAGTCAGTTTAAACGGAAACAATTTATTTGACAAACGGTATATTGCGCATTTGTCAAGGCTTAAAACTGACGGCATTCCAAACATTGGAAGAAATGTGGTTTTGGGGGTAAATTTTTCTATTTGATTTGGTACAGGGTTTTGGGTATAGGGCTCAGGGTTTTGGTCTATTGGTTACGGTGCATTTCGACCTGAACCTTGTACCCAAAACCCTGAACCTTTTTTAAAACCGGTTGTCTCCATCCAATAAATTCCCCAATCCGCCGAGCAGGCTGCCTTCTTCGCGGCTGCTTCCGCCCGATCTTGGTGCAGAGGCAATAATGCGGTCGGCCAATCTGCTGAAAGGCAACGATTGCACATAGACCGTTCCCGGACCGCGCAAGGTGGCAAAGAACAAGCCTTCGCCTCCGAAAATCGAGTTTTTGATGCCGCCCACAAATTCGATATCGTAATCGATATCCTGTGTAAAACCAACAATGCAGCCGGTATCAACTTTTAAAATTTGCCCGGGTTGCAACTCTTTTTTTGCCAATGTGCCGCCTGAATGTACGAATGCCATGCCGTCGCCTTCGAGCTTTTGCATGATGAAACCTTCGCCTCCGAACAATCCGCGACCGAGTTTTTTGGAGAACTCAATGCCGACAGAAACGCCTTTGGCAGCGCATAAAAAAGCATCTTTCTGGCAGATGAATTTTCCGTTGAATAAGGTCAGGTCGATTGGAAGGATTTTTCCGGGATAAGGCGAAGCAAAACTCACATGGCTCTTGCCGGAATTCTGGTTTTGATAGGCCGTCATGAACAAACTCTCTCCGGTCAACGCGCGTTTTCCGGCCGATAGCAATTTGCCGAAAAGGCCGTTTTGCTGTTCCGATCCATCACCGAAAATCGTTTGCATCTGGATGCCGTTGTCCATCATCATAAAACTTCCGGGCTCGGCGACGACAATTTCCTGCGGGTCGAGTTCAATTTCGACATACTGCATTTCTTCGCCATAAATTTTGTAATCTATTTCGTGTGCTCTCATAATCTTGATTTTTGATTGTGCAAATTAGTCAATGTTTTTTTCGGTTGTTACACCCATCCAAAAAAAATTAATTGAAGAATCCTCAAAAATTATCGTTGTCAGAAAATTTATACAATTGAACGACAATACTTTAAAAAATTAATTATATTTTTACGTTATTGATAACCCTTAAAACTTTCCTTTATGAATTCGAAATTTACCATGATCGTTAGAATATTGCTGGGAATTATGCTCGTTGTATTTGGCGCCAACAAATTTTTACACTTTATCCCGATGGAAACCCCAACAGGAACAGCAGGAGAATTCATGAATTCACTGGGCGCCACAGGTTATATTTTTCCTGTAGTCGGTGTTTTGGAAGTTTTTATCGGATTGATGCTGTTGTTAAAAAAATGGGTGCCGTTTGTGATCATTTTGCTGGCTCCAATTTCAGTAAACATCCTGCTTTTCCATTTATTTTTAGACATTCCGGGAGTAAGCGTTGCTTTGCTTGTCGCGATTTTCAACGGAATCCTGATTTACAAACACTGGAAATTGTACCGCCCGCTTTTCAGCTGATTACAGCAAATGCGATACGCCGATTGATCCGTAATAATAACTGGTAATGACGTTGTTGTAGAGTTCTTTTCCACGGAAAACGAAAGCATACGACAGGTTCCAGTTGTTTTTCCTGTATTTGATTCCCGACTCAAAATTAAACCGCCATGGAATAATTTTAAAAGTCACCGGGCTTTCGGCATTGGAAATTCCGCCTTGTATTGTGGCGTCGTAAACCTGGTAATTGACATTTGGAGAAATGTACAGGTAAAACTCGCGTACTTCCTTGTCTTTGCTTTTATCCAAATTTAACGAGGCATAATGCAGGTTTGATTCATACATCGGAAGCAATTTTTTAAAACCGATGCGTGCCATGAATCCTGCAGAAGCTTCCGTCCAGATCGTGCCCAATTTGGCATCGGCCTGAATGTGAAAATCTATAAAATCCTTGTATACTTCGCCCATGATTTTTCGGGAATAAAACGCTTCAGCCTGAATGCCGTAGGCGTCTTTGATCTGGTACTGCCAGCCTTCCACTTTTGGATAGCTGAATGTTTTATGGATGAGTTTTTGAATACCTTGTGCCTGCGACGACGGGCCGAGAATCCCGAGCTGGCCTGTAAGTTTTAGCACCGATTCATTCTGATAAAAGATATTGACGCCCGATTCAAAAAAAAGATAGCCCGCAAATGGCCTGTCGTTTATATAATAATCGGCGGCGCGAACCGTCTGCGGATTGTAAATGTACTGCCCGATCCTGAAATCCTTGATCAGTTTGTTGATTTTCAGATTGTCATTGTCTTCAAGAAAACGGTAGAAAAGCTCCATGCCGCTGGTGTAATACCGGTCGTGAACTGTTGAGGTAAACAAGTCGTTATCGACTACAATTCCGATTTCGGCAGGTTTATGCTGTGTAAATCCAAAGGTTGATGAAAATATACAAATGAATCCGAAGATGGTCTTTTTCATCGGATCAATAATTTAATTTCCCAACATAACCCATGTGTTTCACAATCCTGCTTTTGCGGTTTTCGATGTAAGATGAAGAACCGGAAGCCTTAAATTTCCTTGGATTTGGAAGAATGGCTGCGATTCCCGCCGCCTCTCTTTTCGTAAGATATGCTGCTTTTTTATGATACCAATATTGGGAAGCCGCTTCGGCGCCGTAAACGCCATTTCCCATTTCGATGCTGTTCAGATAGACTTCCATGATGCGTTCTTTTCCCCAGAAAATCTCGATCAACACCGTAAAATAAGCCTCAAGCCCTTTCCGAAGATAACTTCGCCCTTGCCAAAGGAAAACATTTTTTGCCGTTTGCTGTGAAATGGTACTTCCGCCTTTGATCTTCTTGCCTTTTTCGTTGTTCTTCATGGCTTTTTGGATGGCATCAAAGTCGAAACCGTGGTGCGTGAGGAAATTGGCATCTTCGCTTGCAATGACTGCTTTTTGCAGGTTTGGTGAAATTTCTTCAAGCGGCACCCAGTCGTGGCTGCACACCATATCGTCGCCTTCAGCTTTATTTTCGAGTGCGCGTGTGGCCATCAACGGCGTGTATGGAACCGGGACAAACCTAAAAATAATGGCTGAGAAAATTGACAACGCAAAAAACCACAACAGGGCCTTGAAGAAGAAACGGGAAATTTTTTTAAGCATGACTGCCGGGAATTTTGTGCCGTAAAGGTATTATTTCTTTATCAAATCTGCTAATTCCTGCCCAACAAGGCTTCCGATGGCGACGCCCATTCCGCCAAGGCGCACGCCGCAATACACATGATCGGATAATTGCTCGACAATTGGGTTTTTGGAAGCACCAATGCCCATGATTCCGCTCCAGCGGTGTTCAATTTGAAAATCATAATCAGGCAGGATTACTTCCCGTAATAATTTTTCAAGTTGGTTTTGGATGATGGGTGTTTGCCCGAAAGCTGTAGTGGTTTCCCCTTCAAAATCGAGATTCCTGCCGCCGCCAAATAAAATCCGTTCACCGATATTCCTGAAATAATAATAGCCGCGATCCAAATGAAAGGTGCCTTTGATGTCAAGGCCTGGAATGGGTTCTGTAATCAAAACCTGGGCGCGTGCTGGGCTTACCGACTGGGAAATTAATTTCTGGGCAAATCCGTTGGTTGCAAAAAGCAGTTTTTTGGTAGCGAATTGTAAATCGCCCAAGGCCACCTGGACGCCTGTTTCCGTTTGATGATATGCGGTGACTTCCTGCAGGTTTAAAATCAGGATGTTTTCAGAAACCGTTTTTTTGAGTAAGGCCTGCATCATATTTCCGGTATCGATCTGGCCTTCGAACGGATTAAAAATTAAATTTTGGTTGATTTGCTGAAATCCGAAACGGTTGTTTTGTGTTGAAAAAACAGGCGATTTAAATATCGGAAAAAGCAAGTCGTTGACGTAAGATAATTTTGACAGGCAATCCTGAAAAAGGCTTTCCTGATGTGTTAAAAAGAGTTCATATCCGCCAAAAGGTTTGAAATCTAACGCCTGATCTCCAAGATTTTTCCTAATAATCTGCAATCCGCGCCATCTTTTTTCGATGATTTCAAGTACTTCATCTTCAGAATTTTTAGTTAAATCGTCGGTGATTTCAGACAGGCTTCCGAAACAGGCAAAACCCGCATTTTTGGTACTCGCTCCCTGCGGCAGAAAACCTTTTTCTAGGATCATGATTTTACTTTGCGGAAAATTTTCCCTAAGCCTCAATGCTGCGTGTAGCCCGACAATACCGCTTCCGACGATCGTATAATCCAAATCGGTAAACCAATTTTTTATTTCCCACCAACTTAAGTCCATCGTCCAAAAATTTTTATAAAAATACACAAATTTAAATCAGATCCGAATCAGGATTTTGTACAATTTTTTAAGGATCTGTCAATAATTTAAGCAAATTTTTAGAGATGAGCAAATGTTAAATTATGCATTTCATCGATATTTTTTGCACTTTGTCGTTGATTTTTAAAATTTAATTCTATATTTGCCCCAGAGTATGAACTAAATACCATTCCCCAAATGAAAAAACAGTTACTTACTATTGCCCTACTAGCAATATGTAGTTTTTCCTTTTCTCAAAACGGAAAAGCACTATGGAAGAATGCATCGAAGAAATCGGATGCAGTGGTTTTCGAAGACAAAATGAGGGTTTCCAACCCACGTGTCTTAGAACTTGATGTGACACTCCTGAAGCAAAAACTTGCCAACGCTCCTACTCGTTTCGCAAGCCAAAAAGCCGGAGTTACAGTTTCATTCCCGAACGCAGAGGGAAATCAGGAAAACTTTACAGTTCAGGAATTTTCAAATATGGATCCGGCATTAGCAGCGAGATATCCTGAAATCAAATCTTATGTGGGACGCAGCGTTGAAAACCCTTCTGATATGGTTTACTTTAGCTTGTCGCCTTTAGGATTACAATCGATGACGATTCGTGCAGGACGCTCGGCAGAATTTATCGAACCTTATACGACTGATTTGTCAACTTATACGGTTTACAAAAAATCGGAAACGGCTTCAAACCTGGATCATTTCGAGTGCAGCTTGGGCAACCGGGCAGTTGCCGGAGATACGCAAGAGCATGGCGGAGCAGCTGCAAGGCCAAATGCCGATGATGGAAAACTAAGGAATTACAGGCTGGCCATTTCGGTTACAGGCGAATATGCTGCCTATTTTGGCGGAACAAAAGCATTGGCCCTGGCCGCAGTGAACAACACGATCACCCGTGTGAATGCGATCTTCGAAAGGGATTTTGGCGTACACATGAATCTTGTTGCCAATACAGATGCGACCCTTTATACTGCTGCTGCAACTGATCCCTACTCAGCTGCTTCAGTTGGTGCCATCAGTTCTAATGTTGGATCACTTTTGGGCTGGAACTTGCAATTGCAAAACACGATGACATCGGTTATCGGAGACGGCAATTATGACATCGGACACTTGTTCGGAGCGACCGGCGGCGGCGGAAATGCAGGCTGTATTGCTTGCGTATGCAGAACGCCAACGGCAGTACTTCCAATCGGAAAAGGCAGCGGATTCACCTCTCCGGCCAACGGAATTCCAAAAGGTGATACTTTCGACATTGACTATGTAGCACATGAAATGGCCCACCAATTCGGTGCCAGCCATACTTTTACCTACAGTACGGAAGCCAGCATTTCCCAAATGGAACCGGGAAGCGGATCTACCATTATGGGATATGCGGGAATTACAGGCCCGAACGATGTTCAGGCGCACAGTGACGCTTATTTTCATGCGATCAGCATCCAGCAGGTTACTTATTATGTGAAATCTACGACTTGCCAGACTACGGTTGCAACCAATAATGCGACGCCAACAGCAAGTGCAGGAGCCGATTATACCATTCCGAAAGGAACGCCTTTTATGCTTACCGGAACCGGAACAGACACCAATAACGATGCACTAACCTACACTTGGGAAGAGTTGGACAGGGGAAATTCTACTTCTTCAAAACCGCTTGCTACTGCATTGGTCGGCCCGTCGTTCCGATCATTTGCACCAACAACAAGCCGCACAAGATATTTTCCAAGATTGGAAACCATCAAGACCGGCGCTACCTCATGGACGTGGGAAGCATTGCCTTCAGTGGCACGTGTGATGAATTTCAGGCTGACTGTTCGCGACAACCGCGCTGGCGGATCGGCGAATAACAGTGATGATATGGTTTTGACCATTAATGCGCTTGCCGGGCCATTTTCAGTAACCTCACAAAATTCAGCCGTAACGTATCAGTCAGGAACGACTCAAACCGTAACCTGGAACGTGGCCGGAACTACTGCAAATGGCGTGAATGCTGCGAATGTTGACATCTTATTGTCCAAAGACGGCGGAAATACCTACCCGATTACTTTGGCTTCTGCAACTCCAAATGACGGTTCACAACCTATTGTGATCCCAAATGAACCGGGTACCCAAAACCGCATCATGGTGAAAGGAAGCGGTCATATTTTCTTTGATATTTCGAATGCCGATTTCACAATCACTTCTGGTACTGTAGAAACGGTTGCCCCAACTTCGCCAACAAACCTGGCTGCTTCGGGAACGACCACCAGTGCTACAAATTTAACGTGGACTGCCGCAACAGACAATGTGGCTGTGGCCGGATATGATGTGTATCAAAACGGAACCTTGAAAACTACAGTTTCAGGCACCACTTTAGCCGTAACAGGATTGACTGCTGCAACCGCAAACAATTTTTATGTAAAAGCAAAAGATGCCGTAGGCAATGTTTCAAGCCCGAGCAATACGCTGACGGTTACAACGCTCGCAGTTGCTTTAGATGCCACTGCACCAACTGCACCAACTGCTTTGGCTGCGGGAAGCACCACAAAAATCAGTACGATTTTGTCATGGAGCGCTTCGACAGACAATGTTGCGGTAACTTCGTATTACATTTATAAAAATGGGGTGTTTCTGACTTCATCGACTACTAGGGCTTTCAGCGTAACGGGATTAACGGCTGCAACGACTTACAGTTTCACGGTTAAGGCGATCGATGCGGCAGGAAATTTATCTGCTGCAAGCAATACAGTATCGGTAACAACCCTTGCAAATGCAACCGGGGATACCACAATCCCAACTACGCCAACAAACTTAGCGGCTTCGGGAACTACGCAAACGGCAACGGTACTTACCTGGACTGCTTCTACTGATAACGTAGGCGTTGTTTCATACAGCGTATTCCAAAACGGAACCAGCATTGCATCTGCAACGGCAACAACTTATACCGTTTCAGGCCTGACGGCAAGTACGGCCTATAGTTTTACTATTAAAGCTAAAGATGCTGCAGGAAATTTATCAATTGTCAGCAATACAGCAACCATCACCACTTTGGCCGTAGGCGTTGATACGACAGCACCAACAGCACCAACAAATTTAGCGGCTTCTGCGATCACGCAAACTTCTGCAAAATTAACATGGACTGCCTCAACGGATAATGTGGGCGTGGCTACTTACAGCGTTTATAAAAACGGAACCTACGTAACCGGAGTGACCACTCCAACTTACACTGTTACAGGTTTGGCCGCAGGAACGACGTATGCTTTTACGGTTAAAGGAAAAGATGCTGCCCAGAATTTATCAGCCGTAAGCAACACCGTTAACGTAACTACGTTAGCTGGAGATACGACTGCACCTACAGCACCAACAAACCTTGCTGCTTCTGCAATCACCCAAACTTCAGTAAAACTAGACTGGACTGCCTCTACAGATAATGTTGGCGTAGCGACTTACAGCGTGTATAAAAACGGAACTTACATTACAGGTGTAACTTCCCCAACATATACCGTTACCGGTTTGACAGCAGGAACTACGTATGCTTTTACCGTTAAAGGAAAAGATGCTGCTCAGAATTTATCAGCTGCAAGCAATGTGGTAAATGTAGCAACTCCTACCAGTGCAGCAGCAACAGCAGCAACAACTCCAACTGCAAGCGCAATAACGGCGGCGGTTTCTTCTGCCTATTGTACCAATCAGGGAAACAGCGCAGTTGCTGAGAAAATTGGAAAAGTAGCATTTGCTACCATCAACAATGCATCAACAGGAAGCTCTGCTTATGAAAATTTCAGTTCAATTGCAGCAAACGTAACCAAAGGAACAAATTACACCATTTCGATCACACCTTCATGGACATCGACAAAATACAATGAGGGTTATGCCGTGTTTATCGACTACAACAACGATGGGGATTTTATTGATGCCGGAGAAAAAGTAGTCTCAAAAGCGGCCTCACAAACAACACCACAAACGGTAAGTTTCACGATTCCGTCAACAGCCACAAATGGTGCTAAAACGATGCGTGTCGTTATGAAAAGAGATGGCATCCCAGCAGCTTGTGAAACATTTACTTACGGACAAGTTGAAGATTATACGATCAATATCATTTCAACTTCCAGAGGAATTGAAGAAACTGCTGCAGCTAATGAAACTGAAACGGTTGCTGTTGAAAAACTGGACTTCAAATTGTATCCAAACCCGGTTAGCGGAAGCGAACTCAACATTTCAAATGTTTCAAATGCTTCATTCAGGATCATCAATTTGCTTGGACAGGAAATCCAGAAAGGAACTGTTGAAAACGAAAGCATCCCGGTTTCAAACATCAGCGAAGGCACTTATTTATTAGAAGTGACTTCAGACGGACAAACCGCTGTTAAACGATTCATCAAAAGATAATTTAATACCAAAACCATTTCAAAAAAGCTACCTCATCGGGGTAGCTTTTTTATTTTAAAAATGCTTACTTTTAGGCCTTTCAAAAAAGGTTTACAATCTGAAAATTATTCAAAAATGACAAAAAAATTATTGTTCTTAACCCTTACGATGATGAGTATGACCGCTGTTGAAGCACAAAATCTAATGACTCCGGAATTGCTTTGGAAACTCGGACGGGTTTCTGCAATGGGCATTTCAAAAGATGGCAAAAACCTGGTGTATAAAGTTTCAACGCCATCTATCGAAGAAAACAAATCGGATTCAAAATATTATTCCGTTCCCGTAAATGGTGGAAATGCCGTCGAAGTCGCCGATTATAAATCATTGATTAAAGACAAAAATATTTCTTCAGACGGAAAATTTATCGTGTATGACGAAGAAGTCAAAATCGACAAAATCCTCGGAAAAGATTTTTATCCCGAGCTTGAAAAATCGAATGTGCAGATTTACAATGGCCTGGATTACCGCCATTGGGACACCTGGAACACCGGAAAATTCAACCACGTTTTTTTCAAAGAAAATAAAGAAAGTGCGGTTGGAACCGATCTTTTAAAAGGCGAAATGTTCGATTCACCCCAGAAGCCTTTCGGCGGAGACGAAGATTATGCCTGGGCGCCCGACGGAAAAAGCATCGTTTATGTCGCGAAGAAAAAATCCGGGACTGCGTATGCGATCAGTACCAACACCGACATTTACCAATACGATATTGCAACCGGAAAAACAACCAACCGCACCGAAGGAAACTTGGGTTATGACACGAATCCGGCCTTTTCCCCAAATGGCGATTTGACCTGGCTGCAAATGAAGCGCGACGGTTATGAAGCCGACAAAAACGATTTGATCGTAAGCTTTAAAGGCATGAACATCAATCTGACTGTGGGCTGGGATGGTTCTGTCGATCATTTTAAATGGAGCACCGATGGCAAAAAAGTCTATTTTACAGCAGCAGTTGACGGAACGAAACAATTGTTTGAAGTCAACTTTCCGGGCCTGACAAAAATTGCGGTGACGGTAAAACAAATTACAAACGGCGATTTTGACGTGGCCGATATTGTTGATTTTTCAGGATCAAATATTTTCGTAACACGCACCGACATGAACCATGCAGCCGAATTGTTCGCTTACGATCTGAAGAAAAACACCTGGAAGCAACTCACGAACGTCAACAAAAGCACTTACGATTCCTTGGCGTTAAGCAAAACCGAAAAACGCTATGTAACGACCACTGACGGCAAGAAAATGCTCGTTTGGGTGATCCTTCCGCCAAATTTCGATCCGAATAAAAAATATCCTACCTTATTGTATTGCCAGGGCGGGCCGCAATCGCCGCTGACACAGTTTTATTCTTTCCGTTGGAATTTCCAATTGATGGCGGCAAACGGATACATTGTCGTTGCGCCAAACCGTCGCGGCATGAACGGACACGGTGTTAAATGGAATGAAGACATCAGCAAAGACTGGGGCGGACAAGTCATCAAAGATTATCTATCTGCGATTGACGATGTTTCGAAGGAGAAATATGTCGACAAATCACGATTGGGTTGCGTAGGCGCAAGTTTTGGTGGTTATTCTGTTTTTTACCTGGCCGGAATGCACAACAACAGATTCAAGACTTTCATTTCGCACGACGGTGTCTACAACCTGCAAAGCATGTACGGAACGACTGAAGAAGTGTTCTTCAACAACTGGGAACACGGCGGGCCGTATTGGGATAAATCCAATGTGGCGGCGCAGAAAGCCTACAATGAATTCAACCCGATCAATATGGTCGACAAATGGAACACGCCGATTTTGATCATTCAGGGCGGAAATGATTTCCGTGTGCCGATCGGGCAAGGGCAGGAAGCGTTTCAGGCGGCGCAATTGCGTGGCATCAAAAGCCGATTGTTGTATTTCCCTGAGGAAAACCATTGGGTTGTTAAGCCGCAGAACGCGATTGTCTGGCAACGTGAATTCTTTAAATGGCTGAGAGAAACATTGTAATCTATTCAAATAAAAAATCCGCTGACTGAATTTCACTTAGCGGATTCTTAAAAACAAAAATCCCGGCTTCTCAGTCGGGATTTTCTATTTATTGCGGATCGTTCATTTTAAAACTTTCCATGAATTTTGTAGTGTAATTTCCGGCCACATAATCCGGTTCGTCCATCAGTTGCCTGTGGAAAGGAATCGTGGTTTTGATGCCTTCAATCACGAACTCGTCTAATGCGCGTTTCATTTTGTTGATCGCTTCCTCACGCGTTTGTGCGGTCGTAATCAGTTTGGCAATCATCGAATCATAATTTGGTGGAATCGTATACCCGGCGTAAACGTGTGTATCGAGACGTACGCCATGCCCACCCGGCGCATGAAGCGTCGTGATTTTCCCCGGTGAAGGACGGAAATCATTGTATGGATCTTCAGCGTTGATGCGGCATTCGATCGCATGTAAATTCGGATAATAATTTTTTCCTGAAATCGGGATTCCGGCAGCCACCATAATCTGCTCGCGGATCAAATCGTAATCGATGACCTGCTCCGTGATCGGGTGCTCTACCTGGATTCGCGTATTCATTTCCATGAAGTAGAAATTGCGGTGTTTGTCGACCAGAAATTCTACTGTTCCCGCGCCTTCATATTTGATATACTCCGCAGCTTTTACTGCAGCTTCACCCATTTTATTGCGCAAATCATCGGTCATGAAAGGCGATGGCGTTTCTTCTGTCAATTTCTGGTGGCGTCTTTGAACCGAACAATCACGTTCAGACAAGTGACAGGCTTTTCCATAAGAATCCCCAACCACCTGGATTTCGATGTGGCGTGGCTCTTCGATCAATTTCTCGAGGTACATGCCGTCATTTCCAAATGCGGCAGCCGATTCCTGACGTGCGCCTTCCCAGGCTTTTAATAAATCTTCCTGTTTCCAAACGGCACGCATTCCTTTTCCTCCGCCTCCGGCAGTTGCCTTTAGCATGACCGGATATCCGAATTCGGCAGCCAATTGTTCGGCTTGTTCGTATGATTCTAAAATCCCAATGGAACCTGGAACGCAAGGTACGCCGGCTTCGATCATCGTCGATTTGGCCGAAGCCTTATCGCCCATTCTGTCGATCATTTCCGGAGAAGCACCAATGAATTTGATTCCGTGTTCCTGGCAGATTTTGGAAAATTTAGCGTTTTCAGAAAGGAAGCCGTAACCCGGATGGATCGCATCTGCATTTGTAATTTCGGCAGCAGCGATGATATTTGACATCTTTAAATAAGACAGGTTGCTTGGCGGTGGCCCGATACAGACCGCTTCATCAGCAAATTTGACGTGAAGGCTTTCGGCATCGGCAGTAGAATAAACCGCAACGGTCTTGATTCCCATTTCCCTGCAGGTTCTGATGATGCGCAATGCAATCTCGCCCCTGTTGGCAATTAATATTTTTTTGAACATCTTTTATAAGTTTAGATTATTAGAAAATCAGACAGGCGGAAGCAGATTGTTGTTGGCAAACAAAAATCTGAAAGCGCCATCCGAAATCTAAAATTATGACGGATCTACTAAGAATAAAGGTTGGTCGAATTCTACCGGAGAAGAATCGTCGACTAAAATCTTCACGATTTTACCAGAAACTTCCGATTCGATTTCGTTGAACAATTTCATCGCTTCGATCACGCACAGTACGTCACCTTTGCTGATAGAAGTCCCAACTTCAACAAACATCGGTTTGTCTGGAGATGGTTTTCTGTAGAACGTTCCGATAATCGGTGATTTTATGGTAATGTATTTAGAATTGTCGTCTGCTGCAGGTGCTGCCGGAGTGTTTGCTGCCGGAGCGATTTGCTGCTGGGCCGGAGCTGCCTGTGGCAACGCTTGCTGCATTGGCGCCTGCTGCACATACGTAATGTCCGGTGCATTGCCTTCTAAAGTTGTGCGGATGGTGATTTTGATATCATCCATTTCAAGCTTTACTTCTGCAACGCCCGAATTCGACACAAATTTGATTAGGTTCTGAATTTCTTTTAAATCCATAATTATTTGTTTTTAGTTTAGTTTATTGTTTGTTGTAGGCCCATTTCAGGTAAATCGCGCCCCAGGTAAATCCGCCGCCGAAAGCAGCGAAGATCAGGTTGTCGCCTTTTTTGAACTTGTCTTCAAAGTCACTCAGCAACAAAGGCAAAGTTCCTGAAGTGGTATTTCCGTATTTTTCGATATTGATCAGCACTTTCGATTCTTCAAGCTCCATTCGGCTTGCCGTAGCATCAATAATTCTGCGGTTTGCCTGATGCGCAACCAGCCAATCGACATCGTCATTTGACAAATTGTTGCGTTCCATGATTTTGGCACTTACATCGGCCATTCCGGTCACGGCATATTTGAAAACCGTTTTTCCGTCCTGGAACACATAGTGCTGGCGGTTTGCCACCGTTTCAGCAGATGCCGGAAGGATCGATCCGCCCGCGTCGATCTTTAAAAATTCGCGCCCGATTCCGTCGCTTCTTAAAAATTCGTCCTGAACGCCAAGGCCTTCAGTATTTGGCTCAAATAAAACAGCGCCTCCGCCATCTCCAAAGATAATGCACGTGGCGCGGTCGGTATAATCAATGATCGACGACATTTTATCGGCTCCGATCAACAGGACTTTTTTGTATTTTCCAGCCTGAATGTACGCTGCAGCAGTTGACATTCCGTATAAAAACCCGGAACAGGCTGCCTGTAAATCATACGCGAAAGCGTTTACTGCGCCAATTTGCGTAGCAACGTAAACGGCAGTAGCGGCAACAGGTAAATCGGGGGTTGTGGTAGCGACAATGACCATGTCGATTTCGGTGGGATCTATATTGCCTCTTTTGATCAGGTCTTCAGCCGCTTTTATGGCTAAAAAGGAAGTTCCGAGATGGTCTCCTTTTAAAATTCTTCTTTCTTTGATTCCGGTTCGGGAAGTAATCCATTCATCATTGGTATCAACCATCGTTTCAAGTACTTTGTTAGAAAGCACAAAATCAGGTACATACCCACCAACAGCGGTAATTGCGGCCGTAATTGTATTCATAAGTCTTAATTAATTTCTTACCAAACGTTACCATTTGATAAAGGGGTGGAAATTACAAAAAAATTCCAAACCAAATTTGTTTTGGAACCGCTTATTTCGTTAAAATTATAAACAACAAAAAACTCCCACAGAGTGAGAGTTTCAGTTTTTTTTATTGCAAAATGTTAGGCAAGAGCAACTGGTGCTTTGTCAATAACCACTTGTCCTCTGTAGTACATTTTACCTTCGTGCCAGTAAGCCCTGTGGTATAAATGCGCTTCTCCAGTGATTGGACATGTTGCGATTTGGGCAACAGTAGCTTTATAATGTGTTCTTCTTTTGTCTCTTCTCGTTTTGGAGATCTTTCTCTTAGGATGTGCCATTTTATGATATTATTTATCCGTTAATAGATTCTTTAATTTGTCCCAGCGCGGGTCTGTATCTTCTTGTTTTACTTCTTTTTTCTTTTCTTTGACTGTCAGTTCCTTCAGTTTATCAAGTGCCGGCGTTTGCAAAGTGCCGTCTTTGATGCCCGGATGGACACGTTTTAGCGGGATCGAAAGCACGATCATTTCATACACATACTGCGAAATGTCAATCTGATGCTCGCCATGCGGCAAAATCAGCAATTCGTCGTTGTCGTTGTTGAACTCCTCTCCAAACTGGACCACCAACCTCAGTTTCCCTTTGATTGGCAAATCAAACATTTCGCCCGTAAGGTCGCAAGGCACGTGAACCGTCCCTTTATGTTTGAAATTCAGCTCCAGCATGGTGCTTTTTTTCTCTAAAACCAGATTTACTTTAATGTCGCAACTTTCAAAGTCGTCGTAATTAAAATAATCAAAGAACTTTTTATTTACTTGATATTCAAACTGGTGTTTTCCTAACTTTAATCCGACAAACGGAATTAAAAACTCATTTAGCTGTTTCATTTCACCAAAATTTGTCCCATTTTGAAACTCTCAATGGGAGCGCAAAGATATAAAAATATCAGACAAACAAAACTCTTACTGATATTTTTTTATCGAATATTTCTCTCTTCCTGTTTTTCCTTGATTTTCATCGGGTCTTTACTGATTTCCTTGTACTGGATTCTCGAATGAAAAATGTCAATTGCCAGATAGACCGCTTCTTTGAACGAATTGAAATCGGCTAGGTTTTTTCCTGCGATTTCGTAGGCCGTTCCGTGATCGGGCGAGGTTCTGATTTTATTCAAACCCGCAGTATAATTGACGCCTTTGCCAAATGACAGCGTTTTAAACGGAATCAGTCCCTGATCGTGATAGGCTGCAATGACGGCGTCAAATTTTTCATATTGGCTGCTGCCGAAAAAACCGTCTGCCGGATAAGGCCCGAAAACCAAAGTCCCTTTGTCGAATAATTTTTTTATGGCCGGGCGGATGATCGCTTCGTCTTCTTTTCCGATAACGCCGCCGTCGCCTGCGTGAGGGTTCAATCCTAAAACGGCAATTTTTGGCTTGTTAATGCTAAAATCCTGGATCAGCGATTTTTTTATCGTTTCGATTTTGCGGATGATCAGCGCTTCGGTCAGATGGCTTGCGACTTCGTTTACCGGAACGTGATCGGTCAATAACCCAACGCGCAGATTGTCCTGGACCATAAACATCAAAGCATCGCCGTCGAGTTCTTTGTCCAGATAATCGGTATGTCCCGGGAATTTAAATTCTTCCGACTGGATGTTGTATTTATTAATTGGCGCGGTTACCAAAACATCGATTTGCCCTGCTTTTAAAGCATCGGTTGCGGCGACGAACGATTTGATCGCATATTTCCCGACATTGTCGTCATTTACGCCAAAATTAATATCGATGTTTTCTTTCCAGACGTTTAAAACGTTGATTTTTCCGGTGACGATCTGGTCTAGTTTGTCGATTCCGTGCAGCATCGAGGTTGATTCGAATGTCTTTTTTACGAAAGACAAGATCTTGACATTGGCAAAAATAACAGGCGTACACATTTCGAGCATCCGGGAATCTTCAAAAGTTTTCAAAACCACTTCGCTTCCGATGCCGTTTAAATCCCCGATTGATATCCCAACGATGATATTTTCTGCTTTATTCATTCTTACGACTGGTTATTTATTGCTAATTTTGAAGTGCAAATTTAGTAAAATAAAACAAGAATGTTTACAGGAATCATTGAAACCCTCGGCACGATTGAAGAACTGCGAAAAGAGGGCGATAATCTTCATATTACAGTTCGTTCGTCGATTACAAACGAACTCAAAATTGACCAGAGCGTATCGCATAACGGCGTATGCTTAACAGTTGTTGGCATTAATAATGACAGTTATGTGGTGACTGCGATCAGGGAAACGCTGGACAAAACCAATTTAAGCGACTGGAAAGAAGGCGACAGCGTAAACCTTGAACGCGGCATGAAGCTTGGCGACCGGCTGGATGGCCATATCGTGCAGGGGCATGTAGACCAAACCGGAATCTGCAAAAGCATTGAGAATGCCAATGGAAGTTGGTATTACACGTTTGAATATGACGCCGATTTAAACAACATTACCATTGAAAAAGGCTCGATTACCGTAAATGGCGTAAGTTTAACCGTAGTGAATTCTAAGAAAAATGAATTCAGCGTCGCGATTATTCCTTATACGCATGAGCACACGAATTTTAAAAACTTTGCTGTTGGCACAAAAATCAACCTGGAATTTGATGTGATCGGGAAATATGTATCGCGACTCCACGGTTTGAAATAACTGATGTAAAGGCATAAAAAAAGCTCCGGTTTACATCGGAGCTTTTTTATTTATTTTCATTTGGTATATTTTGTAGAAGCTGTATAAAATGGCAGCCGCAAAGAGAAACACCAATCCAGAATCGATCGGAATGGGATCCGGACCCGGAGGGATGTGGCCTGGTGGTGGCGGGCCGCTGGCACTGACAACACTGGTAATCGTTATGGCTAAAAAGCTAAAAACTTTCTTTGGGACAATTTTCATAGGGTGTAAAAGTAAATAAAATTTCTTTTTAACAAAATTTTTTACATAAAATTTCAAAGTATCAATTTAAATCGCTTGCAAAAATACAATTTGAATCCACATAATGGCATTTCAGAGATTATATTAACGTAAAATTCAGAACTTTAGTTTTAAAATCGGCGTTCACAACGTTGAAAACTGCTTGTTTGTAAACAATCAAAGTTTTATTTTCGTGGCTATATCCCATTCAAAACAGGGCAAATATAGAAGTTAAATATAAAGCTTCCAAATTATAAGCCGTCTATACACCCGATTTGTATGCCTTTTACGGATAATTTATAAGTTGGGGGACAATCCTAAAAATATTTCATTTTAAAACGTTTGTTTTGAATGAAATTTGCAAAGCCTGTTAAAATAAAATCACGCATCATTGCAATCACTACCTGATTTTCATGCTTCTAAAAACGAATGTATAGCGTAATCCTACGAATTTCATCTTCACAACTACGTTTATACATTTATGAAAATTTACATTTTCTTTTAATTTAATTTTGAGCAAAACAGCCCAATTATGCTATTTTTACGAACTTTTAAAAACCTCTAACCAATGATGATTTCCACATCGATTTACGAAACTGGAAAAAAAACAAAACTATTTATGAAGACAAAAATTACTTTTCTCTGCCTTCTGGCATTTTTATTTTTCATTCCCAATTTGACTGCGCAATGCATCAGCGGCGGTTGGTATCCTCCGCGCGTCATCTCACCAGAACCTGGGCTGGTTCTTCAAACGATTAATGACGATTGTTATGGCGATGACTTTGCTGAGATTTGGGCGTATACCAATCATGTGTACACCTTCAGCACTTCAATTGCGACGGACTATATTACCGTTACCAACGAAAGTGGGACGGTGGTATATGCTTCCGGGTATGCAGGCATTAGCTGGCAGCCGGCGAGCAACCAGATCATGCGTTATTACATCCATTCAAATTCCAATTGTGATGACAATCCCATTCTTACCCAGAGGACAAGGTATTTGAATACCCATTTTTCCGATTTCAATCCGGCATGTGCTGCGCCACCAACTTCCTCTGTTGCGACTATCACTTCGAGCTCTGCCAATTTGAGCTGGACCGCACCTGCTGCCATTCCGCAATCGGGTTACGATCTTTATGTGAGTTCGTCGAATACGACCCCGACAATCAGTACGACTCCTTCGTATCAACTCAATAATGCCACGACGACACAGTTCGTAAATGGGTTAAATGGAGCAACTACCTATTATTATTGGTTGCGTTCAAAATGCAGCATCGGAATCGGAGACTGGGTGTATCGCGGCAGTTTTGCCACGACAGGCTCGGTAGCAGGATGCAACAGCGCAGCCAACGGCTTGTTTCCGCCTTATACCATTACACCCAATTGTACGGGCAGCTATCAAACCATTACCGATCAGAGCTGGGCAGGCGAATATACCAATGTAAACGTTGTTGCCAACAGGCAGTATTCTTTCTCCAGTTCGGTAACTACCGATTACATTACCATTACCAATGAAACCGGAACGGTTTCTTATGCTAACGGACCTCAGCCGGTAATCTGGAATTCGGGAAATACGACGGGCGTGATCCGCTATTTCCTCCATGCCAATGCCAATTGCGGCAATGAGAATGTAAACAGGTCACGCTACATCAGATGTGCCGATGCTGTAAGCTGTACACCGCCATCAAACCTGGCCGTTTCGAATATTACATCCAATTCCTGTAAAATGTCTTGGACCGCAGCAGCGACATTACCATCTTACGGGTATGACCTTTATATTGTTACGACAAACACGGCTCCCGATGCAAATTCTGTTGCTACAGTAACAAGCACAAATCCTACAGTTTCTTTAAACGTAGCGGCGGGCACAACCTACTATTACTGGATCCGCTCAAATTGCGGCGCTACCACCGGAACATGGATTTCAGGCGGGAATTTCACCACTCCGGCCGCATTGGCGTGCAACGGTGCGATCAACGGATTGTATCCCAATGCGACTTTTACGCCAGCATGTTCGGGAAATGCCGAGCAAATCGTTGCTGACGCCTGGGCAGGTGAATATTCGAATGTAAATGTGTTGGCAAACAAACAATATACATTTACAAGCTCGGTTGCTACCGATTATCTTACCATTACCAATACCGCCGGAACAGCCGTTTTGGCAAGCGGAGTAACCCCTTTAATCTGGGCTTCGGGTACTACATCAGGGGTTGTGCGTTATCATTTGAATACCAATGCAAATTGCGGAACACAAAATACCTCGAGAATACGTTCGATCAGATGTTCCGATGCTGTTGTGGCAAACTGCGGACTGCCAACTGCTTTAACGGTTTCAAACATTACTTCAAATTCAAGCCGATTGACCTGGACTGCGCCTGCAACTGTACCTGCTTCCTACGATCTTTATATCATTACGACAAATACGGCTCCGACTGCCAATACGACTGCTACGTTAACAAACACGAGCACAAGCATAGGTGTGCTACAAGGTTTGGCTGCCGGTACTACCTATTATTACTGGATCCGCTCCAACTGCGGGACTTCAAAAAGCGCATGGGTATCGGGCGGGAATTTTACGACTGCAGCTGCATTGATCTGCAACGGTGCGATCAACGGATTGTATCCTAATGCGACTTTTACACCAGCTTGTTCAGGAAATGCAGAGCAAATCGCTGCTGATGCCTGGGCAGGTGAATATTCGAATATAAATGTATCAGCGAACAAACAATATACGTTTACGAGTTCTGTTGCTACCGATTATCTGACGATTACGAATGCTGCCGGAACAATAGTTTTTGCAAATGGGCCAACGCCTTTAAACTGGGCTTCAGGCAGTACATCAGGAGTGATTCGTTACCATTTGAATACTGATGGAAACTGTGGAACCCAGAATACATCAAGAATACGCTCCATTAAATGTGTGGATGCAACACCTGGATGCGGGGATCCAACCAACCTTGCAGTCTCAAATGTGACATCTAATTCATTCCGCATTACCTGGATCGCGCCGGATACGGCACCAAGTTTAGGATATGAATTGTACGTCGTATCAAACGGCATCGCTCCTAATGCGAATACCATTCCTACCCACGTAAGCCTCAATGACAGCGTATGGGTGCTGAGCGGATTCAGTCCAACAACAAATTACAATTACTGGGTACGCTCGAATTGCGGTTCTACAAAAGGGAACTGGGTATATGGCGGAAGCTTTGATACGATCCCTTCGTTTAGCTGCAACGGTGCCTCATACGGACTTTTCCCGGAAGATTCGATCCAGACAGCGTGTAACGGAGGCAATGAAGTGATTTCTGACGTAAGCCGTGCGGGAGAATATTCAAACGTTTACATCAATTTTGGTTTGCACTACGTATTTACAAGTTCCATTGCAACGGATTATATCACAATCACAAACGCTTCGGGCACGGAACTTTACGCAAGCGGACTGACGCCTTTGACTTGGTCGTCGGGCAATAATGTAGGCATTATTCGCTACTATATCCATAGCAATTCCGCTTGTGGCGAGGAGGCCCAGATGATTCGCGTAAAATCGATAAAATGCGATACTACACTGGCTGTTGACAGTCCATTTTCTGACAACGAAATGAAAATGTATCCGAATCCAAGCGCGGGGCAATTCACAGTTGATACGGCCAACATCACCGCCGATACCATTGTTCTTACTGACAATTTAGGTAGGGTGATCAACATGCGCAAACCCAATTCGGCTATGACGACGTTAACGGTCGATGGCCTTTCTGATGGGATTTATTATGTGAAAATCAACTATCAAGACAAGCATGTTATCAAGAAGTTGGTTCTGAAAAAGAATTAATTTTTTATAAATTACGATTTTTTAATCATTAAGCCCCGCTATTGGCGGGGCTTTTTCATTTGAGTGTGTTTGATTGTCTTACTGCTTTCCAGATGCATGTATGAAAACCATGTTTTTTGCCATTTTCTCAAGTAGTGTGTAAACTGTGTGCAACAGCCACAAAAAAAGCACTTACAAATTGCTTTATAAGTGCTTGATTTTAAATGAGTGGTCCCACCTGGGCTCGAACCAGGGACCACCTGATTATGAGTCAGGTGCTCTAACCAGCTGAGCTATAGGACCGGTTGAGAGGTGCAATATTACTACTATTTTCGGTTCGTTCCAAATGTTTGCATGGGATTTTTAGAAATTTGGCTTTTCAGAAATGCCCGAAATAATCCTGTTCGCAAGCGACGCAACGGTTATGGAATTTCCTGGCACAACTCAATCAATACGCCGTTTGTGGATTTTGGATGCAGGAACGCAACGAGTTTATTGTCGGCTCCTTTTTTAGGCACTTCATTCAATATGACAAAACCTTCCGACTTTAAGCGGGCGATTTCAGCGACAATATCTTCTACATCAAATGCAATATGGTGGATGCCTTCGCCTTTTTTCTCGATGAATTTGGCAATGGGGCTTTCTGGATTGGTGGCTTCGAGCAGCTCGATTTTGTTTGGGCCGTTCCTGAAAAATGACGTGTTGACGCCTTCTGAGGCCACTTCTTCCGATTTGTATGGCGCAGCTCCGAAGAGTTTTTCAAAGACAAGATTTGAAACTTCAAGGCTTTTTACCGCGATTCCTATGTGTTCTATTTTTTTCATATTTAAAGTCATAGCTTGATTCTAAATCCAAAAGTACTCATTTATGGTAGATTTTGCGTTAGGGATAATAGTGGAAATCCTTTAAAGATTTCCTGTAGCAGCGCGGAAGGAAACTTTAAAGATTGCAAAGGATAGCCCGGCCGCAGGCAACGCCCAGATTGCCGCACTGCGTTCGCAATGACAATAATGTTTACTCAGTACCTTAGTCCCTCAGCTGCTTTCTAACTAAAAAATCGTATTTTTGCCCCATGGAAACGAACAGACAAAAAAAAATAGGCGGTGTGATCCAGAAAGATCTGGTGGATATTTTACAGGGTGAAATCAGGAAAAACGGCATTTCCAACCTTGTGATCTCCGTATCAAAAGTACTTGTGACTTCTGATTTGGGCGTTGCAACGGTGCATTTGAGCATCTTCCCGCAGGAAAAAGCAGCCGAAACTTTGGCCGCAATCAAATCGAATACGCCACTCATCAAGCACGACCTTGCCCAACGCGTGAAAATGCAGTTGCGCAAAGTGCCAAACCTGACCTTTTATATTGACGACTCTTTGGATTATATCGAAAAGATCGACAAAGCGCTGAGCCAGAAAGAAAATCCGATCGAAAACCGCGACCTGCTCGAACGCCGCAGGAAATCCTAAACCTTGAATTTCCCGTTTTACATAGCCAGACGTTACCTTAAAAGCGCCAGTAAAAATAATGCGATCAACATTATTAACGGCATCGCTTCTGTGGGAATTATCGTCGGGGCGATGGCGCTTTTCGTAGTGTTGTCGGTGTTTAGCGGACTCAAGCATTTCAGCCTGTCGTTCAGCAACGACTTCGATCCCGATCTAAAAGTCAGCAGCACGCTGGGAAAATCATTCTTCATTTCTCCTGATCAGGAAGCCAAAATCAAAAAAATTACCGGAATTGCCGCTTCGTCAAAAATCATTGAAGAGCGCGTGCTTTTCGTTTTCAACGGAAAAGAGCAGGTGACTTATTTAAAAGGTGTCGATTCTTTATTCCCGAAGGTCAACGACGTGCAGAAAATCATGTTTCAGGGCGAATGGCTCGATCCGAATTCGTCTCAGGTCGTCGTTGGAAACGGCGTGTCGCAAAAATTATCGATGGGTTTGTTCGATTTCAACAATCCGTTTGAAGTCTTTGTACCCAAACCCGGAAGAGGCACGATCGAATCTGCAGAACAGGCTTTTAATAAGTTTACGCTTGCGCCGGTTGGCATTTATGCGATCAGCGAAGACCTGGACGACAAATTCGTCTTTGCCGATCTTGGTTTAACCCAAGCGTTGCTCGAATACAAACCCAACCAGATTTCAGCGATTGAAATCAAAATGGCGCCTAAAGCCAGCGAAAGCAACATCAAAAACCAGCTCGAATCCATTTTCAACCATAAAATCACTGTAAAAAACCGCGCACAACTCAATGCCAGCCTTTACAAAATGCTGAATACCGAAAATATTGCAGTGTATTTGATCTTTACTTTGGTGATCATCGTCGCGCTTTTCAACCTTGTTGGCGCACTCATTATGATGATTTTAGACAAGAAAAGCAATTTGAAAACATTGTATAATTTAGGCACCGAAGTTTCTGCTTTAAGAAAAATATTTTTACTTCAAGGTACTTTATTGAGCGTGCTCGGCGGTGCATTTGGGTTGTTTCTCGGAATTATAATCGTATTGATCCAGCAAAAATTCCAACTCGTTAAAATCACCGAAAACCTCGCTTATCCAGTCGTTTTCTCAGCGCAGAACGTCGTGGTTGTTTTAGGAACGATCATCTTACTCGGATTTATTGCGTCGGTTATTGCGTCAAGCCGCGTGACGAAAAAGTTGTTGGAGTAAATTTGGGCGTTGCCTGCGGCCGGGCTATCCGTTACAAGTCCTCGCTGCGCTCCGGGCTTTTCACTTCTATCCCTAACGCAAACACACCATCATTCAGAAAAATTGCCGAAAAACTTGAGAAATAGGTTAAACTGACAGAAGTTGATTCTTTTAAAGCGACAGAAAATTATAGCAAATTATATGAGCGCGTAAAAAATAAAACCATTAAGGACATTAAGAGCATTAAGTTGAACGCAACGCTTAATGCTCTTAATGTCCTTAATGGTAAAAAATTAAATGAATTTTATGCGCCAGCATTCAGTTACCACAATCACCGGTCAAAAAAAATGCTCCAATCCGGAGCAAAATTTTTAAAACTTTCAATTCTTCAATCTTTCAATCCCTAAACAAACACATAATCCGAAAAGGCTTCCCGGATTTCATCAAAAACGCGGTACAAACCTTCAGCGTTATCCGTCGTTACAAGCTTTTGGCGGTATTCTTTAAAATTCGCAATGCCTTTAAAGTAGTTCGTATAGTGGCGGCGTGTTTCCACAATTCCAACCCACTCGCCTTTCCATTCCATCGCCCAGGTCAAATGGTTTTCGGCGGCTTCGATTCGGTCAGCCATTTTGGGCAACGGCAGTTTTTCCCCGGTTTTAAAATAATGCTTGATCTCATTAAAAATCCACGGATAACCAATGGCGGCGCGTCCGACCATGATTCCGTCAACGCCATATTTGTTTTTATATTCGAGTGCTTTTTCGGGAGAATCGATGTCGCCGTTTCCAAAGATCGGCATCGTAATTCTCGGGTTGTTTTTTACACGGGCAATATGCGACCAGTCGGCTTCGCCTTTGTACAATTGCGCCCGCGTCCTGCCGTGAATCGACAGCGCCTGAACGCCAATATCCTGCAGCCGTTCAGCCACTTCATCAATATTGATCGAATTTTCATCCCAGCCCAAACGCGTCTTTACCGTGACCGGCAAATTCGTACTTTTGATGACGGCTTTCGTCAGCCGCACCATCAAATCGACATCTTTCAAGACTGCAGCTCCTGCGCCTTTACAAACGACTTTCTTCACCGGACAGCCAAAATTAATATCGATCAAATCCGGATTTACGGTAGAAACAATCTTTGATGACAAGGCCATCGCTTCTTCATCACCGCCAAAAATCTGGATCCCAACCGGGCGTTCGTAATCAAAAATATCGAGTTTTGCGCGGCTTTTGATCGCGTCACGGATCAATCCTTCAGACGAAATGAATTCGCTAAACATCAAATCGGCCCCATGCGTTTTGCACAAACGGCGAAACGGCGGATCGCTGACGTCTTCCATCGGCGCTAAAAGCAGTGGAAATTCGGGTAGTTCTATGTTCCCAATTTTAATCATGGCGCAAAATTACGGAATTTTATGTAATTTTTTTTGTCATTTCGACGAAGGAGAAATCTCTTAGCGGTATAGATTTCTCCTTCGTCGAAATGACAATAGTGACTATTTTCGATGATCAAAAAAATGAATCGGTTTTCGGCTCATCGGATTAAAAATAAGTTGGTTTAAAATGGCCGTAGAAGTGAAAATAATTTTAGGCGTGACGCGCAGTTTTGCACGGAAATGGTCTTTTATTTCGTGCAAAAATGCTTCCGATTCCTGCTTCACAGCAAGCTTGATCACGATTTCATCCGTACCCAAATCATTGGTGTAAATCTCGATAATGTGGCTTTCGATATTGCCAAAACCGGTCAAAACATCAGTCATTGCGGGCGGATACAAAGTCGTTCCCTTGTATTTAATCATTTGCTGCTTGCGTCCAACGACCGGCCCAACGCGCAGCGTATTTCTCCCGCAGGCACAAGGCTCATGGTGTAGTTTGACGATATCTCCGGTTTTAAAACGCACCAAAGGCATCGCTTCGATCCCCAGAGTAGTAAACGTCAGTTCGCCGGGTTCGCCGTTTTTTGTCGGCTGGTTGTTGTCGTCTAATGTTTCGACGATGATCAATTCCGGATGGTGGTGGCCGCCGTTTGCATGTTCGCATTCGGTAAAAGCGGTGCTCATTTCGGTCGATGCGTAAGTCGAATACAATTTAATGTCCCATTTGTCGGTGATTTTTTTGGCCAATGTGTTTTCGGTAAAATCCTGGTTTCGCAATGATTCCCCAATACAAACGGCCCCTTTGATGCCGGAATTGTTATAGTCGATTCCGTGTGCTTCGGCATATTCGATCAGTTTCAATAAAAAAGACGGAACCGTAATCAAATGCGTTGGTTTGTATTTTTGGATCGAATCCCATTGCAATTCGGGAATTCCGGCGCCCACGCGAATCACGCCGACTTTCATTTTTCTCAGGCCTAAAAAATAGGCCAAACCTGCCATAAACCTGCGGTCGATCGTAGTCATTAACTGTACGACATCGCCTGCTTTGATTCCGGCACAATCAAATGATATTGCCTCATTGTAAGCCAGTCTTTCTAAGTCATCATCGGTCATCCCAAAAGTCACCGGATCGCCCAAAGTGCCCGAAGTCGTTGCATAATCAATAATCTTATGTTGCGGCACACATAAAAAATCGTCATTGAACTGCTGCAAATCGGCTTTCGTCGTCACCGGAAGTTTCTGTAAATCTTCAAGCGTTTTAATCTCTGAAACCGAAATATTTTGCGCTTCAAAAAGCCTTTTGTAATAAGGGGAATTTTTGCTCACATAATCAAGTGCGTCAACAAGTTTTTGCTCCTGAAACACCTTGATTTCTGACGGATCTGCCAATTCTATTTTCGGGATCATTGTAATTTCCTGTTGGTTTTTTTGAGCTTTTTCTCGATGTCCTTTCGCGCCGGAAGCGTTGTGATTTCTTTGGTCAGCGCTTTTTCAAAATTGGGTTTTGCTGAAGCATAATCTTTTTTATTGTAAAAATACTGCCCAATTTTGTAATAAACGACCCAATAATCGGGATTCAAAGATTGGTAATTTTTGGCGAAATCTGATGGCAAAGCGGTTTTATTTTTAAGAATTTCGTCCATTTTCCGGTCTTCAATCCTGAATTGCTCGTAATTTTTATAAGCCTGTGTTTGCAAAAACGGATCGGCCGGAATGTCAAGTTGCGTTTGTGCCAATGAAACGATCGAATCCGAATCTCTTTTGCCAAAAACGGTATTCAGGTCGTAACACACAAATTCGCCCATCTGATACGGATTCGCCGAAACCCAAACCAGCTTTTGCTCGGGTTTAAAGATAATTCCGTGGTGTGCAAGCAGCTGGTTCAGCGCTTTTTCATTGCCATAACCAATCGGCAGGTTGTTCAATCCTTCGCGGTCGCGCAGGATCTCAGCAGCAATTGCCGGGCTGATTTTCGGATGTTCGTTAAAATCTTCCACCAGTTTTTCATAACGGTATTTCGAATGGCTGTTTTCGATCTGGTACAAATTGCGTTTATCATTTTTTAATTCGGCACTTTGAAAATGGTTTGAGCACAACAATTGGTCGTTGCTGTTCGGCACTTCATACACCCCGAAATTGTTCGGGGAAACTTCGATCAAAACCGCTTTTTTATCATGCGCACTTCCCACCATGATCGATTCGGAAACAAATACTTTTCGCTTTTTCGCAATGGCAATGGCTTCGTCAATAGTCGCGGCGTATTGCAGGATTTCACGCGTCAGAATGGAAATCGGTGTCTTGGCGATCAATGGGATTTTCGATTTTCCGGCGTTGATCGTCACCGTCAAACCTTCACTGTTCATGCCCGAAACCGCACCGATCATTCCGGCCCAGGTCAGCATCATAAACGGATAACCTTTGTCGGGTTTGATGAAGGCGACGATTTTGTCTTTTGCAAAATCATCTCCGGCATAAAAGTCGAAATTCCGGCCAAGAATCAAACTGCCATCTTCCGATTTTTCACCCCAGGCGGCAAATGACGAACAGCCCACGAGCGCCAGATCCTGCATCGCATGGCCAATGTCGTGTGCGCCGTGCAAGTACAAACTGCGCAAATATTGCGGGGCGATGTTGTCGAAATCATGCGACGTATAGCGCGAAATGCCGTAAATCTCGGCCTGGTATTCATTGGTGACGTTCAAATACAATTTACGGTTGTACCAGGCGAGGAATTTCTTTAGTAATTTTTGTTTGGATTTGGATGGAACCAGGTCGTTAATCTTCGAAAAGAACACGCGTTCCTGTTTTTTCAGCAGCGAATCCGTCAGCGCACCTTCAGTCAAACCTCGTTGTAACGGATCGCCTTCGACATACAATTCCCATAGGTTTTGCTTGTTTTTGAGTAGGAAATTCGGACCTGAAATATAAATCTGGTTTGGACGTTTCCGGACTGTTGGAACCGAATTGTCGTACGAACCCAAATCAGGCAGATGATGTAGTGATTTAGAAACGCCACACGAAACCAAAAGCATTGTCAGCAATGAAAAAACCGAAAAAGAAAGTTGCTTTTTCATGTTTTTATCTTTTAATCGTTGGCTTGATTGATTTTTTGTACGAGATAATCTTTCCCTACAATTTCCGAGCAGGTGACGACAGCACCAATCGTTACGCCCAAAACGCCGTGCATGTTGATGCTTTGCCCAGTTAAATACAAGTTGTTGAGTTTGGTTTTCGGCGAAATAAACGTCTTCATCGGATTATTTGAATCTTTCACATAACCGTACATGTTTCCATTGTGCCCGCCAATGTAATCGCGGTATGACAAGGGCGTCGACGTGTGCATCGACTGGATTTTATCGCGGATTCCTGGGAATTTAAGCTCGATTTCCTGCAAGAAACGCTCGGCTTTCCGGGCTTTGAATTCTTCGTAGCTTTCGCCGCGGTCGTTCTTTTCGGCAGTCGTATTAAATGTATTTTCCCAAGCTTTCATGTCGTCGAATTTCATGTACGTAATAAACGTCATTCCATCGGCAAAATCGTCTTTTTTTGACGCATTCATCGAAGCCATATAGGCTTTCGGCCAGGAGTTTTCATCGTATTCATGCGCGGTCCAAACGCCATTGCTGTCTTTAAAATGGTAATAATTGTGGTTGATGTACGGAAAGGTTTCGGGCTTAAAAACGATGTACAAACTAAACGCCGAAATCACGCCTTCAAGGCTTTGAATCCGACTGTAAAACGATTTTCGGAATTTCTCCTCGCCGATCATTTCGAGTGTCGTTTTCGGTTCGATGTTCGAAATAAATATCTTCCCCGAAACTTCAGAACCGTCTTTCATGACTGCCGAAGTCACATCATTTCCTTCCGTATTGAATTTTACGACTTCCTTATATTTAAACACTTCGCCGCCGTTTGCTTTGAGCTGTTTGATGAGTTGCTTGGTGATCTGGCTGCCGCCGTTGATGCAACGCCACGAACTTTGAATGTATGAATTTACCGAAAGCGCATGCACGTAAAACGGCGATTTGTCTTCAATTCCGGCATACAGGAAATTCGATCCGGCCAAAACAGCGCGCAGTTTTTTATTTTCGGTGATCTGGTCGATGTAATCTTTGGCGTTTATAGCCAGGATTTCGCTGTCGTATTTGCCTTCTGCCTGTAAATTATAGAGCGGAAAAGAATCGCAGGTTTCGACTATTTTATTGCAGTAATTTTGAATGTTGGCTTTTTCTTCCGGGAAAAATTCAGCTAAATGATTGACGAAATTTTCATAACCCTGCGCGTGCGGGAATTCGGTATGGTCGTCTTCAAACGAAATGATGTCAAAACCGTCTTCGTCCATTTTTTTGAGGTTCAGATCGTCCATAATTCCCAAATACTTGAAATATTTGTAGAGGTTCTGGCCTTTGCTGAGTCCGCCGATGTAATGGATTCCCGTGTCGAAAATCGTTTTGTCGCGCACGAAAGTCTGCAAATTTCCGCCAAACTGGTTGTTTTTTTCGAGCACACAAACGCTGTAGCCTTCTTTGGCTAAAATGATCGACGACACGAGGCCGCCGAGCCCGCTTCCGATAATGACTACGTCGTATGCTTTTTTCAATGTTGTTTTTTTAGGACGATCAAACCTTGCTCTTCGTGCGTTGCGGCAAATCCAAAACCTTCAATTGTTGTTTTGAATGCTGCGTTGTTGACCAAAATGATCGTATCGGATACATTTACCGTTTCAAAAGTAAGGTTTATATTTTGATCCGAAATCAGTAAAACGTCGTATTTGTTCTCGTTTGGAATACTTTCAAAATAACGGATGTTTCGCTTTTTGAGTACATAATTCGTTTCGGCGACGCTGCGTTTTTCTTCATCGGCAACGACTGAAATGATTTTTCTTGGCGGTTGCTGAAGCGCCAACAATACATCGAGTTGCCCGTAATCATTAGCTATATGCATTATTTTTGCTTTTGCATCGATCAATTTATTAAGCCTGTAATAGACAGCCGAATTTTGGCTGAAATCCTTTTTAACCGCCTGCCCGATCTCAATTTCCTTATAATCGTAACTGTTGATTAATGTTTTTTTCCAGTAATTCGCATCTTCGATGTCGTCGCGCATCTGGTTGAATTGCGATTTGAAGAAAGCCGCGATTTTCTTGGTGCGTTCGGTATAATTTTCACCAAATCTTTGATCATTCCATGCAATTCTTTTCAAAATATTGACAGTGATCGAACCGTCGTAAATGATGAAATCGCCTTTCGGCAAAGCCTCTGAATTTCCGTGAATCACAATCGGAATGATGTCGAGCTTGAAATGCTCCGCCAGGAAAAAAGCGCCTTTTTTAAACCGCTGCATTTGGTTGCTTTCCGATCTTGTGCCTTCGGGATAAACAATCAGCGAATAACCTTGGTTGATCTTTTCGCGTAGGTGTTCGAGGCCGCCTTCCAAACCTTCCGAAACCGGATAAAATCCTGCTGCGCGAACCGCACCGCCAAAAACAGGCGAATTGTAAACCCAGTCACTCACGAGGTAAATGGTTTTCGGATTCAGCATTCCGACCGCTAAAATATCGAGGAATGACGTGTGGTTTGCAATCATGATCGCCGGTTTTTCAAACGTTTCGTTGTATTTGTTGAGGACTTTTTTATCAACGAAGAAATTTGTGTACAACACCGAACGCATCAGTTTTGACATGTAATAACGCAGCCAATACGTCTTTTTTTCTTTTTTGAATGGCAGGATCGGCAAAACGACCACGCTGACCAATGAGAAAAACAAGCCGCCGAAACCAAAATACATAAACGACAAAATGCTGTGGATCAACGTAAGGATCTGGAACGGCGCTTTTCCTTTTTTGGCGCGGTTAGAGATGAACATTTTGAATAAGATCGGATAGAAAATGAAGGTTATGATCAACGCCGCAAAAACCCCAATCAATGAAACGGACGAAATCGAACGCAGTGCCGGATGCTTGGCAAAGATCATCGCGCCAATTCCGAGAATCGTTGTAATGACTGCCAGAATAATCGAAGTCCTGTAAATCGCGATTTCATTTTTCCCATTCGTATATTCTTTCTGCAGCGCGCTCGTCATGAAAATACTGAAATCGACGCCGTGACCGAAAATCAAAGTGCAGACAATCGTACTGAAAATATTGAGTTCGATGCCAAAAATCCCCATAATCCCGGCAGTAACAACTCCGGTCAGCGCAATCGGAATGCAGCTGATGATGACGAGTTCGATTCTTCTGAAAAAGAAAAACAGGATCAAAACCACCGCGATAAACGAATAATTGACCAGGTTGTTAAAGTCATTTTTGAGTTCGCCCAGAAAGGTTTCATTCATCTGCTGGCGGTCGATCGCAATGATGTCTTTTTGGCTTGAAGCCGATTTGACAAAGGCATCGCGTTGTTTCGGCGTGACTTTCACTAAAGTGGAAACCGTGAAAAATCCGTTCTTTTGGGAAACAAATTCCTGCAATTGCAACGTTTTGACTTTCGAATATTCCGCAAAGGAAACCGGTTTGAACTCGTGGTTCAGCTGATTGAAAAACGTTTGATATGTCGTTGGCTTAAAGCCGATTTTTGCCCCTTCGGAAATCAATTGCGATTGCAGGAATTGCTTTTTATTGGCATCCCAGAAGGCATGCCATTTTTGGATTTTCTTCAATTGGTCGCTTTCAGGAATCACAATGCCGCCGATGGAGCTGAAATTCAGGATTTTTTGTGCCGCTTTTTCTTTTCCGAGGTTGCTGAACAAACGCGAATTGTTCTCCAACGCTTCCTCCATGCTGTTGCCATACGCTGCAACGTAAATGGTTTTGGACGTTAAACTCGTACTTTCCTCGAGTTCTTTTTCGGCTGCCTTGATGTCTTTGGGAATAAAATTGAGCTGTGACAAATCGTTGTTAAACCCAACTTTATTGTACGTAAAAAAGCAAACCACCGTAATTAAAACGCAGACCCAAATGAGGAATTTGCTGTTGTGGAACGACACATGCGCAAGTTTGTCAATCGCGTTTTTCTTGTGCGCGCCATCTTCTACTTTGGGTTTGTACAGGTGCGGAACAATCAAAAGCGAAAAAAACATCGACGCCATGACAATCACGGCTGCGAAAATCCCGAGGTCTTTCAACGCTTCCGATTTGACAAAAAGCAAACACAAAAACGCCACAGCTGTCGTCGAACTGCTCATGATCAGCGGCATCGTAATGTCTTTGTACAATGTTTTGACGTCGCTGTTGTGCTTGTAATGTGTGAGAATGTGTATCGAATAATCAATCGTAATTCCGATAAGGATCGAACCGATCCCGAGCGAAATGGCCGAAATCCGCTCTTTTACGAAATACAAAAATGCCACAGCAAACAAGGCCCCAAAAACCGACGGCAGGAAAATGATCAGCGGAATGAAGATTTTTCGATAGAACAAAATCAGGATCAACATTAGCGTGCCCATCGCAATGCTCGTTGACAAAATGATGTCGCTTTTGATCTGATTCGCATTCGCCACAGCGATCAACGCCGAACCGAAATAATTGATCGATGTTTTTCCTTTAAATTGCTTGTTTAAATGGTCTTTGATCGAGTTGAGTTTTGCAGCAAAAATGGTATTTTTTTCAGTTTCGGTCGACGGCAGGTTTGAGGTGATGAAAAGCAGCAATTTTGTCTTGTCTTTGGTCATCACATAACCGTTTTCAAGCGTAAAATCGTCACCAATGTTAAGCTGCTGCAATTTCTTTAAAGCGACAAATGAAATCCCAAGCGGATCCTGTAAAATAAAATCTTTCGTCACCAAACCAGACGGTGAAACGATTGCTTTGTAATTGCCCTGAACTGTCGATGCGATGCTGTCTTTCTGAAGCTTTTCCTGAATATGTTGATAGTCTTTGTCTTCCAGAAACAACGGCAGTTTGTTGTACACAAAATCAATCGTTTCCTGGATGTTTTCTTCATCGACTTTTCCCTGGACGGAATTCACGAAAGGCTTACAGGATTTTTCAAGGCTGTCGGTGAAAACCGTGGCCATTTGCGTTAAATCTTCAGAAGTGCCGCCATTTTGCAGGTGAAAAATCACGGTGATTTTGTCGGCGAAATTGAGTTGTTTCAGTACTTTTGCGGTGACATCCGATTTTTCATCGGTTGGGATCAGCTTGGTAATGTCTTCTTCAAATTTGATCCGCGAAGCAAAAAATCCAAACACCAGAAGCAATCCAATGGCAATGGCAACCGACAAGGATTTCCTTCGGTTGACAAACTGATGAATCGCGTAAAAATACTGGTGCATCTTTATTTTTTTGGTTTGAAAAGCGTCAATAGCAAATAGCCTGTGAGCCCGAAAATTACAGCCGACAAAGATGCTAAAATAAAACTTCCGACGAGATATTGCGCGATATTATTTTTAACATCGTCGAACGTGATGGAGCGGTCTAAAACGAGTGGCATATTTCCCGAAACGAACAGTCCGCCAAGTTTGAGCGAACCGTAAATCACAAACGGGATCAGCGGCGGAAAACTGATGTTTGAAAACGCAAAGGATACCGCTTTATTGAGTTTGAACAATACGGCTAGGAACAAAACGATCACGGTTTGAAATCCCCAAAACGGTGAGATCCCAACGAAAACGCCAAGTGCAATGGACAACGCTTTTTTAGCATTCGAATCGTCGCTTTCTAAAATATTCTCAAGCAGGAATTTCTTAAATCCTTTTTTTTTAAATTTTCGGAAAAGGTCTCGCGGCTTGATGTAAAACAGCGCAATCACCACCAAAACCGTATTTAAAATGCTGATCCGGGTGAAATCTTTAAACGGACGAAAATGGGAAACGCGTTCGTTAGGGTCGTATAAAATTTTGATCGGTATATTTTTGACGGGAATGCCTTTCCACGCCGAGCGCACAATCACTTCGATTTCGAACTCGAATTTATTCGTAAAATATTTTTTAGGGATTTTTCGAAGCGGATACAAACGGTAGCCCGATTGCGTGTCTTCCAAACGGATTCCGGTTTCAAACCAAAACCAAAAATTAGAAAAGTTGTTGCCGAAACTGCTTTTTCCGGGAATGCCTTCCTGTTTCATGTTGCGGCTTCCAATTAACAATTGTTCGCCATTGGCTTCGATTTCTTCGATAAAATTCGGGATGTCGGTCGCAAAATGCTGCCCGTCGGAATCGATCGTAATGGCGTAATCATAACCGAGTTCGAGCGCTTTTTTAAATCCGTTGCGCAGCGCCATTCCTTTTCCGGCGTTTTTCGGATGGTGGATTTGCGTGAGGTTTGGGTAATCTTTTAGAATTTCGGAAGTCGCATCGGTCGAACCGTCATTGACAATGATAACATACGGGGAATGTTCCAGAACTGAATCGATGACACGCTTTAACGTGCGCGCGTTGTTGTAAGTCGGAATGAGGATACAGACTTTCAGCGCTTTTTCAGATTCAAAGGAAATGTCTTCCATTTTAGATGCGACGGATTATTTCGCAGCCTGTTTTTCGTCAGCTGAAAAACTTTCCGATTGCTGGATGAAATTTTTGATGTAGCTTTCCATTTCAGGCTCTAAGCTTTTGTAATGCGCTAAAATGTAGGCTTTGTCTTCTTTGATGTTTTTGCGGTAACTGGTGATGATGAGCGGCAAAGTTTCCTGGATGCTGAGGCGGATCATGCGCAATTCGACATTATTCGGCTCTGCTTTGATCGAAGCGTCGACGAGCAACGCGCCTTTGGTCAGGAATTTTTTCTTGTCTTTAATCTTGGAAGCGAATTTTCCCTGCAACGCGATCGCACAGCCTTTGTAAGCCACGAGTTTTTTATCGGAATCGGTATCGGAAATGCTTTTGACCTTGTTCAAAAAAGCATCAGCGGAAGCTTTGGATTTTGAAGCATCGACATAAATTTTACGCACTTCTGAAATTTCAGGATTGCTAAAAAAAAGTAAAAACAAAATGGGGATCATCGCTTTCATATTCAGATCTTTTTATAAACGCTGCCGAGTTTCAGGGCAACGGTTTCGTTAAAATAAGTCGTGTTTTTTACCTTCACTGTTTGGTCTTCGCCTTCGGTAACGTCTAGTTCGAGCCGCAATTCGGGTGTAGTTTCAGGATTGATCAATGCCATGAACTTCACATTCGACAAACTCTGCATCATTAGGCTGCTTTCGGTAATTTCTTCGGTAAGTTCTTTGATGATCTGCATCATGCAAACGCCCGGCATCACCGGATTTTCTGGAAAATGCCCTTTAAAAACTTCGTGCTTTTCATTAATTAAAATGACGGCCAAATGTTTCTGGCCGTCGGTTTTATCCAATGATAATACTTTGTAAAAATCCTTTAAAAGCATCTTGTTATTTTATGTCAAACGTATAATTTGCACCAACAGAAAACACCACGTTCGTGTGGCTTGAATCTGAAAAATCCAAAACCGGAATGATTCCTTTTTTTACGCGCGCTTCAATTCCGATATTTTTTGTAAAATTAAATCCGATTCCGGCAACGAAACCCAAATCCACATCAGAATCAATATCTTTATAGGAGTCGTAGTTTCTTCCGAAGTTGTCTGTTCTGTCTACCACAAAATCAAGTGTCGGCCCAATGTGCACATTAAATTTTTCGCCAAAAGTAAATTTGTTCATGACGGCGATAGATAAATAGGAAACATCTACCTGGCCCGAACGCTGTACCGGAATATAATTCCCATAAGAATCATAATAAATGGGTTGCGAAACATCTAAATATTTAAACTTGCTTCCTTGTCTCGAATAATTGATCTCCGGCTGCAAAGTATAATATTTTGTCAATTTTAAAGCACCGTAAACACCCACATAGAAATCGGTTTTCGACTCAAATTTGGTTCTTTCATCCTGATTGTTATTGTAATAATCATCATCGTAATAATAACCATTATAATCCCCTTTTGTAAAATGTGAAAAATTGGCTCCGGCACGGATTCCGGGCTTAAATGTGACCTGAGCCTGTGATTGACTGATTCCGATGGCAATAAAAAAGGCGGCGATAAGGATTTTTTTCATGAAAATTTAGTCGTTTTTTAGGTAATTGAGTTCGATTTTGAGTTTGATATTTTGGTGCTCGATTGAAATATGCTCCGCAAAAATATTGTTTTCTGACTGAAAATGAATACTAAATTTTTCTTTTCTTTCTGTGGAATGTGTAATTTTTTGAAGTTGTTGCCCGGATTTTGAAACGAATAAATAATTGTAATATTTTCCGTCTGCCGATTCATAAATGGCATCGGAAACCGTTGCAAATTGATTTTGGATCGCGAACTTTTTATTCAGCAGCAGCCTGAAATCTTCTTTTAAGGTATTGATGAGGATTTTCCGGTCGAGTTCTTCGACGATCGAGTTGATCTTAAAATCATTTTCAGAAATTTCGAAATCGAGCAGTTTGTTCCCAAATTCGGTGGTAAAAACGACGCGGTGCCAATCGGCATTGATTTTTTTCACGACGAAAATCCCCGACAAATCATTTCCGTAAACCGAAATGTGCGTTTTATACACATAGTCGATTTTCGGATCAGAAAAATAAGGCGCGTCAAAAGCGGCTTTTGCAACAGGCACTTTTTCGAGTTTCCTGATCGGATTCACACCGCAGGAAACCAGCAAAAAAACCAGTAAAAAATTAATTGGTAAAAGCCGAATCGTCGATTTTTGCATTGAGGATTTTATTTTTGAATACGATTTTGGTATAATCTTCCGCCGATTCCATTAGGCGCACCTGGTTCACCGTCGCATCTTGTTTGTCAAAACTAAGCTCGATTTGCTTGATGTATTTTTTGAGTGCGGCATCTTTAGGAATAAGTTTGGTCACGTTGAAATCCTTGGTTTTAAAGTAGGTGATCGCAAATTCCTTGTCGTCAAACATGTCACCGCTGACGCTTCCCACGATCAGTTTGTTGAGTTTTGCGAAGATTTTGCTGCTGCCCACATCCATCGCGCTTTTCTTGCCTTCATCGTTGATCAGGATTTTGCCGTTTTTAAAAACGATCGAATAATTGTAAGGCTTTTTGTATTGCCATTGCAGTAAATTCGGCTCTTTGAAAAACATTTTTCCCGAAGTTTCGATGTCTTTCGCAAGGAAATCCATGTGTTTGAATTGCACAAAATCGGTACTTAAAGATTTGATTTTCTTTGAAACGGTATTGACGGATTGCTTGAATGCAGTGATTTCTGTATCCGACATTTTTTGCTCCTGCGCAAATGCAGTGAAACCGATGAACATCAGCGAAAGCATCAAAATATAACTTCTAATTTTCATAAGCGTTTAAGTTTAAAAGCTGCTCGATCGAGACAATTTCGTATTTTTTTTCGGCCGCAATGAGCAACAATTGTTCCAGAACGTTGACGGTTTCGGATTTCGTATCGTGCAAAAGTACGATTGCTCCCGGAGAAATCCGTTTGACAATGCGGTTCAGAATGATTTTTTTGTTTGAAATGATGCCGTCAAGCGAACGGATATTCCATCCGATGGTTTTGTGTTTCGTGACCTCAAGCGCGCGCCGGATCGACGGGTTCGTGACGCCATAAGGCGGACGGAAAAACCGGACTTTTTTGCCGGTCAGTTTTTCAATAATGGCATCGGTCGCGGTGAGTTCGCGGATCATCCGGTCTTTTCTGTAAAAATCGATAAAATGGCTGTGGCTGTAGGAATGATTCGCAACGATATGTCCGTCGGCAACGATTTTCTTCAGAATTTCAGGATGCGCTTCAATGTTTTTCCCAATGCAGAAAAATGCGGCTTTCGCCTGATGTTTGGCCAAAACCTTCAAAATTTCAAGCGTATTTTCATTCGGGCCGTCGTCAAAAGTCAGGGCGATTTTCTTTTCCTTTTCCTTCGGATTGCTGCAATACGTTTTCACATGGTAATTCGAACCAATGTAGGACGAGCCGGTCAAAACCACCAAAAACCAAAGCAGGCCCGCAATCGCAAAATACCAAAGGGGCATAGCTGCAAAAAGGCCCCAAAGAGCCAGCAGAAAAATAACCGTCAGAAAAAAAAGCGCTGTGATCCTGTGCTTTAGCATTTTGCAATTAAGGTAAAACTATGGTCGATCCCGCGGTATTGGTTGTATAAAAGAACGGTTTTGATGTCGGATTTTGTTACATCATTTGCTTTTAAAATATCCGGGATTTGTTGTATTTTGATGATTTTTGAACCCACAAACAAACCAAACGCCGAAGCCGTATTGTACTCGCCGCTTAAATGTTTGTAATAAACCTGCGGGGTATTTTTGAAGGCATTTTCAGAAATTGATTTGTAATAAGAATCAAATTCGACATCGCCGTTGATTCCTAAAACGACCGCATCGACATCTGAAATTTCTAAGTTATTTTGCTTTAAAAAGTCACAGATTTTCGATTCCACTTCTAAAACTTCAAGGCTGTTGACCATTTCGAGATCAATGATTTCCGCATAAGTCGAAGCTGATTTTTCATTTTCCAATACTAAAAATGTCGCGCCTTCGCTAAAAACCGTTCCTGTTGTTTGTGAATTTAAAATCGGAAAACTTCCTTCTTCGTCTTTTTTGATAAATCCGGCCAGTTTGAACAAACGCTGCGTGTAATCGGTCATTTCATCAATGCCACCAACTAAAATCGTTTCGGCTTCATCGGCATCGATCTGCATTTTCGCATCAAAAACCGCCGATTCAAACGAAACGGCTGCATTGACATACGTAAAATTATACGCTTTACAGCTCATGCCGAGCGCGATTTGTGCACCCACGGTGTTGTGTGTCGATTGGATGAACGAAGTCGGCGTTAAAAATTCTTCGTTGTTATCGATGATCGCTTTCAAAAATTTATCCGAGTCTTCGATGCAGCCCATTCCGGTGCCGGTAATGATCGCGTCAAAAGTTTCGACATTCGCCTCTTTCATCGCCAAAGTTGAAGCGACAATGCCGTTTTTAACTGCTTTCGACATGCGCCGTGCGGCGATCGGGGAAATATAGTCTTTGTATGTTGGATTTTCGAGTGGCAAAACATTCAAACTTTCATTCAAAAACGCTTCTTCGAGAAAAACCGTATCGAATGTTTTTTGTGCCGAAACACAGCCGATTCCGTTGATATACGTTTTTCCCATTAGTGCTTTGAAAAAATTAAAGTCGAGCAGTTTCCGCCAAATCCGAAGGAATTCGACAAGACGTGATCGATGTTTTTATATTTGATTGCTGTTTGCGGAATCATCTTGAATTCGGCCATCGGCGTTTTAAAATTCAGGTTTGGAAAAACGATGCCGTTCTGGATCGCCAATACGCTGAAAACCGCTTCAATTGCTGCGGCTGCCGCCAATGTATGTCCGGTGAACGGTTTGGTCGAACTGAAATCAGGCACATTTTCTTCGCCAAAAATCCGGATGACCGCGCGGCCTTCCGACAAATCGTTGTTTGGCGTTGCCGTTCCGTGTACGTTAATGTAATCGATATCTGAAGGTTTCAGGCCCGAAATTTCGAACGCTTTTTCCATTGCCAGAAACGCGCCTTCGCCATTTTCTGATGAAGCCGTCTGGTGAAAAGCATCATTGGCGTTGCCGTAACCCGAAACGCGTGCGAGCACTTTTTTATTTTCTTTGGCTACGATTTCATCTGATTCCAATACCAAAAAAGCCGCCGCTTCACCCAAATTCAAACCTTTGCGGTCGTTGTCAAAAGGCGTGTTGTAGGTATCTGATAAAATCATCAAAGTCTTAAATCCGTTAATCGTAAATTTGGCCAAAGCATCGGTTCCGCCAACGACCACGCGATCCAGTTTCCCCGATTTGATCATTCTGGCACCCAGCATAATCGCATTCGCCGCAGATGAACAAGCCGTGCTGATCGTCGTTACAAAGCCTTTCAGCCCGATTTCCTCAGCAATTTTCTGTGCGACATCGCCGCCGTCATGCGCACTGATGTATTTTATGAGTTCAGGCTGGTCGAAATAGTTGTAATAATGTTTTTCGGTCGTGTCCATTCCGCCGACGCTGGTTGCAGAAATGAGTCCGGTTCTGTATGCGTTGATCGAAGAAATCCCGGCATTCTGAACCGCCTGTTTCGCTGCCAAAGCACCAATCATAGCCGTTCTTGAAAAGTTGTTATCCGGTGAAAGCCCAAGTTCAGAAGCCAATTGTTCGTTGGTTTTCTTGATCTCGCCCACTTTCATCACGGCTGCATGAACAGTCGGAATATTGGAAACGGTCGTAATCGCTTTTTCACCCATGACCAATGCGTCAAAAGTCTCGTCAACCGAATTCCCGATGGCCGAAATAATCCCCATTCCCGTAATTGCAACTCCTTTATTCATAAGACTTTTCTTTCGGCTTTTGACTTTTTAACTTTCGCCTATTTTGTACGATTTGCCGTAATATAAGCCGACATCGTATCAATCGACTGGAAAATGTTTTTCCCTTCTTTCGGATCTACCAGTTTGATTCCGTAGTCTTTATCCAAAAGCACGATCAGCTCCAAAGCATCAATAGAATCCAGCCCCAATCCGTCGCCAAATAATGGATCGTTGTCATTAATATCCGCTACAGCGATATCTTCAAGGTTCAAAACGGCAATAATCTTCTCTTTCAATTCTTGTTTTAATGCTTCCATTTTATTTGTTATAAAGTGTTTCTAAAGTTTGTTTTGTGTTTTCGTTTGCGCCTTCCTTTCCAACGAGATAGAGGAACGCTTTGTAACCTTCGCCGAAAAATTCCGTCCAGCCGCATAAAACGGTTTTCGCTTTGTTCGTTTCGATCAGAATATTCGCATAATCCGCCATAAAAGCCGGATTGAACGCGTCAAATATAAAGAAAGAATTTTCACTTTTCAATTGGTGGCGGATACTAATTTCGCCAAGGCATATGTTTGCCAGCGTGTAGACGAAAACTGCCGGGCTTGGGAAATAATTTTGTTTGTCTGAAATGGAATTTTGGTATTTGACATCGGTATCTAAAGACGACGATTTATTGGCGAAAAGCAATGCGGTATTGTTTTCTTCGTTCTGATTTTGGTTTTTCAGCAGCAATTCTGCACCCAGGAAAGCGAGTTTACTCAGGTTGTCCATCTTGAAAAATTTCGGGTAACCGATTTCAAAATGCTGGTAGGCTTTTTTTGAAAAGTCGGAAAATCCGGCGCTTTCAGATTCAAAAACCGTTTCACCGTTCAAAACGATTTTGTTGTTTTCGATTGTACAAAATGCCTGTATGTAAGTTTTGTTTTCCAAGATTAGTTGACTTTTTCGAATATTACTGCGGTGTTGCAGCCACCGAAACCAGAGGCGGTTTTCAGGAAATACCGGATTTCGGCATCGACATTTTTTTCAATGACATGGATGGATTGGCTTACGCCCGATTCATCATAACCTGCTGAAGCGAATAGTTTTTTTTGCAAAACCGATTCAATTCCGATGACGGTTTCGAGCAAGCCCGAAGCGCCAAGCGTATGGCCGTAATAGCCTTTTAAACTGTTGATTGGTACGTTTTGCAAGTCCAGACGGTTGATTGCAATGGCTTCCATTTCGTCATTGAAAGGCGTTGCGGTACCATGTGCCGAAATGTATCCGATGTTGTTTTTATCGATTCCCGATTCTTTCAACGCGCTTTCAATGCTTAAAACCAAACCTTCGCCGGTCCTTGACGGCCCGGAAATGTGGTTGGCATCGTTTATGGAACCGTCGCCAAGGATTTTGACTTTGGCGTTTTTTGGATTGGATGTGACTAAAACCGCTGCGGTTGCTTCGCCTAAATTCACTCCGGTCCTGTTTTTAGAATACGGTTTGCACGGTTCGCTGCTCATGGCCTGAAACGAATTGAATCCCGATAAAACAAATTCGGAAACCAAATCCCCGGCAACGACAAACGCGTCGTCATATAAATTCGCCTGAATCAATCTTTTCGCTACTGAAACGGCTAAAATTCCCGAAACGCAGGCATTTGAAACGACAATCGGTTCGGTTTTAAATCCGAAAAAATCAGCAATTTTCTTGGCGAGATTTGACAATTGTGCACTTTCAATAGTTGTTTTAGGATTTTCCAAAGCGGTAATATTTCCTTTGGTCGTCGATAAAATAAAAGCCGTTCGGCCAGATGTTTTTACATCAGAATTTTCGACAATCGGCTTCAAAGCCAAGATCATCATCTTTTCAAGTTTGGTGTAACTTGCTACTGGAGTCACATTGGCGAAAGCCCGATCTAATCCGGAATCATCAACAATGGCTGAGAAAAATGGAAAATCCAGCAATGCTTTATTGTCGTGCTTTTGGATGGCAGAATTTCCATCGAGAATGTTTTTCACATTCGAAACCACATCAAACCCGATCGGCGTGATGCAATTCGTATGTGATATGTAAACTTCCCTTTTCATTATTTTAAAAGCCCGACTTTGCGTTTCCACGCTTCGTAAAACGGCGGATTCGTCAATTGCAATTCGCCTTTGGCATCTAAAAATACCTGGACGGTTTCGCCAGTACAAGCTATTTCATTGTTTGCGTCATAAATCGTAAAACGGTAAACCATCTTGGCTGCCGGTGTATCGACAATTGTGGTTTCAATCCGCGCAACGTCACCATAACGCAGCGACAATTTGTGTTCGCAGGTCGATTTTACGATCGGTGTCGTAAATCCGCTGTCGAAAACATCAAGGTATGAAATGCCGTGTTTGCGTCCGAAAGCTTCGCGTCCATCTTCAAAATACGTGATATAATAGCCGTGCCACACGATGCCGAGCGGATCGGTTTCGTTAAAACGCACGCGAATTTCCTGCGATACGGTCAAATGTGCGGCTTCGTTAAAGGCTTCTTTTTTTCTGATCATATAATAAGGCTAATCCAATGGTAATGGCGAAAAACAATAACAACAGGCCGATTTCGGGCAAGATATCGATAACTGTTGCGTGGCGTAAAAATACATCGTAAAAAGCATTCAGCCCCCAATTCATCGGTGAAAATTGTGCGACGACCTGCATAAAATGCGGCATCGCAAAAACCGGAACCCAAACGCCGCCAAGCGCTGCGAGTACAATAACTGATGTCGAACCAAATGGCGCGGATTGTTCCTGGGTTTTGGCAATGGTTCCAACTAATATTCCATAACCAATCGCAGCAAATGCAGAGAAAAAGGCAACAATGCTGAGCATGATTAAATTTCCTTCGACATTCAAGGCAGGCAGCCCCAAACCTGGAAACACAAAAACCGCCAAGGCCACCATCATGTAAAACTGGATCATGCAAATCATCAAATACGTGACGGTTTTTCCGGCTAGAACAGTTGCATACGACACCGGATTGGTTCTCAAACGAATAAACGTTCCCTGATTTTTTTCTTTTACGATATTGATTGACAACGGAATTACGATGAAAAACATGGCAAAAAGCGTCCACGCCGGAACGTTGTGCTGTACCGAATTGGGTTTGATTTCTTTATTATTTACGGTTGGGTTGATTTCGCGGAAAGCGATAAAGCTTTTCTGCTCGAATTGCCCTTTGCCTTCTTCACCGAGTTGTGCTTCAAAAGCCGTGTAAATGGATTTGGTTTCAATTTGCGAGATCATTTTATCGATGTTGCTCATGACCGCATCTTTAAAACTCAGCTGTACGGCGGGATCGAAATACAAATTGACGTTTTTCTGGCCGATGATTTTTGGGGTTGTTGCTTTTGCAAGTGAATCTGTTAAGCCCAAACTTCCGATGATTTTTTCGACATTCTGGTCGATTTTAGATTGCAGGTCGCTGCTCAGGTTTTCAGGAATGACAATTGCGAGTTGGTATTGCCCTTTGAAAACGGCTTCTTTTGCGATATCTTCCGTAATTTTCTGATCATCGATTTTAGTAACTACGGAAAAAATTTCGCTCTTTTCCAGGTTTTCATAAACCGATTTGGAGACCGTTCCGTTGTCGTTATCGACCAATAAAATCTGGATTTTCGAATGCCCGCTTTTTGCAAAATCACGGTTTTGGATGAGCGTTACGGCAATCAATAAAATCAGCGGCATCACAAATAAAATGATCACGCCGCCAAAATCGCGCCTCAGCAATAAAATTTCCTTTTGTATGGAACTGATTAGTTTATGCATCGCGAAGTGCTGTTCCGGTTAGTGAAATAAAAACATCTTCGAGGTTCTGGGCATTTTCCGTTTCCGAAATCAGTTGGCTGGGTGTGCCTTTTGCGTAAATTTTTCCGCGGTCGACAATCGCGATGTGCGTGCAAAAATCTTCGGCTTCAGACAAATGGTGCGAGGTGTAAATGATTGTCGTTCCTTTTTTATTGAGCTGTTGCAGGTAATCGATGATCGCATTTTTGGAATGTACGTCAACGCCAACAGTCGGTTCGTCTAAAAACAACACTTTCGGTTCGTGCAGTATTCCTGCAATCAAGTTGATCCGGCGTTTCATGCCTCCCGAAAAAGTATCAATTTTTTTATCGGCAAATTTTAAAAGCCCAAGGAAATCAAGGCTGTTGCTGACTTTTTCTTTCAGATCTTTGCCTTTCAATCCGTACATGCTGCCGAAATAATGCAGGTTTTCGCGAGCGGTCAACGTTGGATACAAGGCATATTCCTGCGGCACGACACCGATAATTTTCTTGATGTCGAAAGCATTATTGTGGTAATTCAATCCATCGATGCTAAAACTTCCTGAAGTCGGCTTCAGCAATCCGCACAAGATCGAAATCAGCGTGGTTTTCCCGGCGCCGTTCGGGCCTAAAACACCAAAAACTTCGCCTTCAATAATATCCAAACTAAAGTCGTCTAGGGAAAACATTTCTGCACCCTTATAGATTTTGCTCAGGTTTTTTATTTCGATGATGGATTGCAAAATGGTCTTAGCTGAGTGCTGCTTTTAGTTTTTTGAAAAAGGCTTCTTCGAGATCGGCAATGTGTGAAAGCTGGTCGGCTATGGTGTTGTAAGCATCGGCCTGCGTGCTTCGGTTTTTATAGATCCGCGACGCATCGACTGCAAAATCGCGCCACAAATCGCCAATCTGCGTCATTTCCAAAGATAAGGATTTTAATTTTTCGTTGTTCAGGATAGCTGCTGCTTCCTGTAAAAATGCGGCGTAAATAAAACGGAAACCGCCACCGCCCGTACCAATTTCTTCCTGCATGCGTACCATTTGCGCAAGGTAATGATTTGCTTTTTTGGTGCCGTGTTTAATCGGCCATTTTCGGATTTGCTTTGCGACAAAACGGATGCCGCGTACACCAATGATTGGTGCCGGAGCCAGCATGTCGCGACAGGTATTTTTGATCGCTTTGATGATTGCAGACGAGAAATCAACAGTAGTTGGAACATTTACCGGATAATACATTTGTCCACGCGGGGCGAAAGCGCCTTTGGCAAAACGCACTTTTTCCAATTCGTCGTGCGTTAAAGTTGTTACGGTTTCCATCACGGGATCGCTAATCAGATAATCGGTTTCGGTTTTTCCGTAAACAACAAGATTGTGGGCGTTGAAATGGAAACGGTATTCATCGGGGAAATACGACAAATTATAAACGCCAACCTGCAGTCCCGTTGGGATATTGTCTTTTAAATTCTGGTCTAGCGCTTTATTGGCATTGGCCACACTTGCAAATTTAGTGCGTTTGATTTTTAAGCCCAAGCGCTTGGCCAGTTTGTTGAAAATCTGTCCGGGCAACGGCCTGTAACTGATGGCAGGCGCGTGATTCACTTTGATAAACGGCAGATAGACGAAAAAAAGTCCTGATCCAATCCCGAAAACCATCGGCTCGCTAATGTTGAGCCCGTTGTGCTTCAGCAAATTTGACGCGACGCCATTTTCGCAATGCGCAGATTGGTGGTGCTTGAAATTGGTTTCCATTACTCTGCTTTAAAATTTTTGAGTTCGCTGACGCTGATGTTGAACGCTTTCGCGTAACGGCCTAGAACGGTATCGCTCAACCCTTTGAAAACTTTGGGTTTGAAGTGTTTTTTGACGCGCCATTTCCACATTTCGACGTAGCTTGCGAGTATGCCGACATCCATTTTATGCAATTCCATAAAATATACGATCGGGCTGGCTTCGCCGTTTTTTACCTGTGATCTGGCTTCGGCTACACGTTCGTTGATATCGTCGATGGAATTGGACAAAGCAATGGTTTTGGGTTCCCAGCCGGTGCTTAAAGCCGTGGTGTATTCGCCATTTTCATCCGTCGCATAAATCAATTCCTTCATGTTGCTTTTGGAAAGGTTGCCTTCGTCCTGCGGCACTTCATTTTTTTTCATCTCCTTCATGTATTTATCGGCAAACCGGCCGGTGAATTCCTGTATTTTAAACGGCTGATTTCGTAGTGTCAGCCGGTTTTTCCTGTATGAATAAGTTGATTTCGCCTTCGAGCAGCAAGATTTCGCGGTCGAAAGTTTTGCAGTTCATCGTACACAAACTGTAATCGTCTGTGACAAAATTTGAAACCAACGTGGCTTTTGTGGTAATGGTTGTCCCCGATTTTGGAAGCGAGAACACCTGTAATTTTTTTATGGCGCTGATGAATCCGATGACATCGACGGCTTCTTTATCGACATTGTTTTCATCGACATAATAGCCCTTGGCAACAATCGCGGAACAGGTTTGTGCGGCATTTTCGATCAGGCCTGATTCGGCAAAAAGATCATTTTCGATAAAAATATTATCTGCCCCGATCTTGAAAAAAGTTTCCACCGAAACGTCGTCCATTTTAGAGATCATGTCCACCATTAAAAATGGCTTGCGGTGCGGCAGGTAATTTTTGATGTCGATCAATGCGTCCATAAAATCGTCTATTTTGCAAGTACCGTTTTCATCTGTCCGGATGCAATTTCGGTTCCGTTTAAAGTCGTTGCAATGTCAACCAATGTAATTCCGGCAAATTCCTGCAAGATGTTGACCGTGGTTTTGATTTCGTCGCCCAATTTAGGCAACCGGCTGATATTAATTTCCTTGATCGATCCGATGTAACCTGTTGGCGCAGCTTCTTTCTTCAGAAAAAACTGGTAACCCGTATGCAATGCCACGGTTTGCGCCATGTGTTCGATCAATCCGGATTCGAGGAAATTTTGCCCGTTGAAAAAAATATTGTCTTCGGTGATTTGCAATCTTGAAACGACTGAAGTTTCATTGTAATCCAGCATTTTGTCGACCATTACAAACGGAAATTTTTGCGGCAATAATTTACCCACGACTTCCTTATCTGATATTTGGTGTTGGATTTCTGCCATTTAGCAAACGGTTAAATACGCATAAGCGAAGGAGAACCGGCCGCTTTCAGGAACGGACAACAGGATTTTTTCGCCTTTTTTTAATTTTCCGGAATGAAACAATTCTTCCAAAGCCAAATAGATTGAAGCAGAACCGACGTTTCCAACACGGCCTAAATTCATAAACCATTTTTCATCGGCTATGCCAACGCCTTTTTCAGCGAGTTGTTTTTTCAATCCTTCCACAAAATAGTGCGAAGACACGTGCGGCAGGAAATAATCGATATCGACAGCTTTGACGTTGTTCTTAGCCATCGCATCGCTCATGCTTTGCGCGCCTTTTCCAAGAATGTGCTCGTCGAGCAATTTCACGTCCTGTTTGATTGAAAAAACCGATTCCTTCAGCCATTGATCAGGTTGGTAATCGGCCCACGGCTTGATCGTGCCGTCTTCGTTTTTATCGCCACCGGCATACATGCAGGCTTCGAGTTCGTGTGCGTATGAAAAGGCTTCCATCCATTCGATTTTTAACGAAAGATCGCCTTTCGGCTGGTTTTCCAACAGCAATGCTCCGGCGCCGTCGGACAGCATCCAGCGTAAAAAATCTTTTTTGAAAGCGATGATCGGCTGTTCTTCGAGGTTTTTCAGGTTGGTAACTTCCTGCTCGTATTTGTCGGCGAGCATCCAGGTGGATACTTTTTCAGATCCGGTGCACACCGCATTTTTTGTATTTCCGGACTTGACCGACAGGAACCCGAATTTCAGCGAATTCATTCCCGCGCAGCAAACGCCGGTGGAGGAATTCAATTCTACCGATTGGTTTTTCAACAATCCATGTACCATGGCGGCATGCGACGGCAGGAAGTTGTCGGGCGTCGATGTTCCGCAGGACAACAGTTCCATGTCATTGGCTGTAAAGCTGGCATCGAATAAGGCATCGATGGCCAATTTTGTCAGTTCTGCGTTGTTGTGCGTGCTTTTTCCCTGTTTGTCTACTGCATAAAACCTGTTGGTGATGCGGTTGTTTCTGAGGATAATCCTTCTCGCTTTTGAGGCTGCTTCATTGATAAGTCCCAAATAACTTTCCATTTCGTCGTTTGAAACGGGTTCATTTGGCAAATACTTTCCGGCTTTTGTAATATATACTTCGAACATAATGGTATTAAATCGTCGTGACACCCTGAAAATACTGGGTTTCTTTCCTTATCTTGTTAATCTTTAACGGATACGTAAAAATGTGCAATATATAGACAATTGGCGAGATTACCCAAATCGCCAGAAACAAATAAACATAAAACACTTTGAGCCATGTTTTGCGTGATTTTTTTTTGGATTTGATAAAATTCGACCATTTATTAAAGATTTTGTTACCGGTCCGGTCTACCAATGCAAGATAGGAACTGATTTTTACAGCGCCATTATCAAGCAACCTGGTTTGAAGGTTTTCGAGCTGGCCCGATTTCAATCCGGATGCTATGATTTCGCCGAATTTTGATGAATCCCGGATGTCGCTTTCGGAAACGCCCGGCAATGGAAAAATCCCGAGGTATTTGCTTTTAACCCCTGAAAACATCCATTCTACAATGGTTACGACACTGATTAAATTTCCGGCCCGGTCGACGAGTGCAATATTTCCTTTGAGTTTCGCGCCGTTCTGGATCAGCAATTTCTTGACTTTTTCCTGCGCCATGATCCACATATTCCGTGAACCGCTGACCGTTACAACCGGTGTTCCGTTCAGTAAAATTTTGGCTTCAGCACTTTTTAGGAAAGAATTTACGGGAATGGAAGGCGACAGGTACCAAACCTGGTAATGCAGTAAAACCAGATCGAATTTTGCGTTTAAAATATCCTGTGAAATTGGCTTCAATGCGCGTGGTTCCTGCAAAAATGATTCGGGAAACGCATCAAAAAAAGAGTCTTTGTCCCACGGAAACGGGAATGGGTTTTCAAGTTGTATTTCATGAAAAACAACATTGATTTCTGCGTCATCCAGCAACGGACTTGCGACTTGCTGCGCAATTTCCTTTAACTGCCCCGATTGGGAATAATAGACGACCAGAACGTTTTTCATTGAATCTTCTTTTAAAAATGCAAATTTAACCTAAAAAATGACTTTTCATGTTAATTAACCTTTATTTCCTTGAAAGTCCTGACTTTGTCCGAGCGTTTCGTGTGCACCCAATCGGGCCAGGTTTCGGGTTTTTCGGCATCGTAAATGCGCAGTTTCTGGTTTGGGTCTTCAATGATCAAATCATCTGTCGAACATTTTAAAATCAATGCCGCTGCATTGACGCCCGAATGTGTTGCACCGCCCACGCCATGCGACAAGGTGCTCGCGCCGCACAGGTATAAATTTTCGATTTCGGTTTTGTTTTTAAAGGCGAACGGGCCCACCTGGTTTAGGGTTTTCTCGGTCCCGTAGACATTTCCTTTGGTCGAATTGATGTAAAACTCGTTGGTTTTTGGCGTTCCAAGTTCCGCTTGGACAATATGGTTCCGAACATTTGGAATGATCGTTTCGATATTATTCAGGAATTTTTGCGTGATTTTTTCCTTGAATTCCAGATATTCCGCACAATGGTAATCTTCAATGCCTTTAAAATCTTTGATGTTGTCGTAATCGACATAAGTCACAATCTCAAAATTATGGTAACGTCCGTTGAAACTTGCCGGATCTTTTAAAGTGGTGCAGCTAATGAATAAAGCCGGAAATTTATCGCCTGTCGTACAATCTTCGGTCATCAACTGCTCGAAATGCTTGTCCAAATCTTCGTCTTTTGCCATCCAGATGTTTCCCGAATCAAGCCCGAATTGGGTCACATCGAGATCCAAAGTCAGAAATAAAATCAGCGATGTCACTGAATATTTCGTCTTTTCGAGTTTTTTGACGAGGCTTTTGCTTAAATGTGCTTTGCCAATTAAATGCTCGTAGGTAATGGTCGGATCAGCATTTGAAACGACAATATCCGAAAGGATTTTTGTCCCGTCGGCCAATTGCACGCCGACTGCTTTTTTATTCTCGATTAAAATTTTCGAAACATTTTGCTTCACGCGGACTTCACTTCCATGCCTTTTCACCGCATTCGTCATCGCTTTTACAATGCCGCCACCGCCGCCCATCGGATAAAAACCGCCATCAAAATAATGGCTCATCACCGAGCAATGTACCGGAAAGCAGCCGCGGTTTGGCGACACGCCGTGGTCTCCGGACTGGATGTTCAAAACGGCTTTCAGCAACGGGTCTTTGACGTGCCAGTCAACGACTCTTTTGACGCTGAACAACGCAAATTTCCCGAAATTTTTCGTCCGGAAAGGCACCGTGATTTTCTGCCACCAGCCTTTGAGTTTTGGCATCAATTGCAGTTCGCGGCTCACGTTTTGGACTAACGTTAGATATTCGGCTATATTTTTTGCTTCTTTTGGAAAACGTTCCGAGAGTGATTTTCTGAGGTTTTCGATGCCTTGTGGCATATCGATCGTTTCGTTGCCAATCAGGCAGTGTTCGTAAGCTTTTTCATTCATCCGGAAAAACACCATGTCATTGGCAACGCCGAGTCCGCGGTACAATTCGTTTGTGGATTGGCCTTCATCGATCAATCCGACATAATGCACGCCGGGGCTGAATTTTTGTCCGCCCAGCGTAAAACTATGGCTCCAGCCGCCCGGAACATAATGCTGTTCGAGCACGAGGACTTTTTGCCCGGCACGCGCAAGGCAGATGGCAGTTGCCAAACCGCCAACACCGGAACCGATAATGATCGTATCAAATTTTTCCATACGGGATTCTGAGCTTTCTAAAATACAAAATGAACGGTTTGGAAAACAGCCATTTGCAGTTTTAACTTATGATTTTTATTGGTTGTCGAGCTGGTCCCAAAAATCGAAATAATTGAACCATTGCAGTGGATACCGTCCGATCATCGATTCGACATTTTCGGTATAGGCTTTCAACAATGCTTTTTCATCGCGGTGCTTCACTTGGGCTTCACGGGCATACAAATGGTAATGCAGCTTCGGCTCTTTCATCACGTAGACAAAAACCACGGGCACTTTCAATCTGGAAGCGATTAAAAATGGCCCGGCCGGGAATTTGGCTTGTTCGCCCAACAATTCACCTGATAAAAATTTGACGCCTTCAAAATAACGGTCGCCGGTGAAACATACGAGTTCATTTCGCGCCAGCGCAGCATTGATTTCAAAAATGTGCGACAAATCGTCTTTAACAATAATGAATTTGATGCCTGATTTTTTAGTGATGCTTTCGATGTAATTTTTGATCGCAGAATGTTCGAGATCGGTAGTGACGAGATTGATCTGGAAGTCGAGGTCAATTTCCCCGAAGAAATGCTCGGCAATCTCGAAATTGCCCATGTGCGCACTGATTAAAACACCGCCTTTTTTCTCTGCGAGCAGCCTTTTTAGGATTTCCACGCCGTCGAATTCGTATGTGAAATGGCTGCGCATTCCGGCAGAAATGGAAATCTTATCAATGATCGTTTGTCCGAACGTGTAATAACTCCTGAAAACCATCCGCTTCGATTTGAGCCATGAATAGCCCAACCGTTGTCGGAAATAATAAAAAATAGCGCGGTTGCTTTTGGTCAGGAAAAGGAAATACCAGGAAGCGACAAAATACAAAATGAAGTAAGCCGACCGGATTCCTGCTTTCTTAATGAAAAAAACAAAAATCTTGTAGCCTAGAACCGTCCCTTTTGATTTTCCATCCCATTGGCCCATTTAGTTGCCTTTGGCTTTTAGCTTGTTTTCGATCAGGTCATAAAAGGTCTGGAATGACGAAATGCCTACGAAATCGGCTTCTACGAGCTTTACGCCGAAGTTTGATTCGATCGAAACCACCAGATCCACATAATCCAGGCTGTCAAGGCCTAAAGTGTCTTTTAAATTTGCATCGGGCTGAATATCCTCTCCATCTACTTCGAATTCATCAATCATGAAATCGTTTATCTTCGCAATAATTTCCTCTTTATTCATCTTATGATTTAAACTTTTTAACGACAAGCGCCGAGTTGGTTCCTCCAAATCCGAAGGAATTCGACAAAAATATATTAATTTCTTTATTTATGGTAGTTCTCGCCAAATTTAATTTTGCCGAGTCTTCATCAGGGTTTTCGAGGTTGATGTTGGGTGCAACAAACGAATGCTGCATCATTAAAATCGAATAAATCACCTCGCTGGCGCCTGCCATCCAGCATTCGTGGCCGGTCATCGATTTGGTCGAACTCACATGCGGATTGCTTTCGCCGAATACTTCAAAGATCGCTTTCGCTTCATTGCTGTCGCCAACCGGTGTTGACGTCGCGTGTGCGTTGATGTAGTCGATATCGGCTGCTTTGACACCGGCTTCATCGAGTGCTTTCTGCATCGCTTTCGCCGGGCCTTCAACATTTGGCGTTGAAATATGTCCGCCATTCGATGAAAATCCGTAACCGATGACCTCAGCAATAATGTTTGCGCCGCGTGCCACCGCAGATTCGTAGCTTTCTAAGATTAAAGTCGCACCGCCGCCGCTTGGAACCAGTCCGTCACGTGACGAATCGAATGGGCGTGATGCTTTTGCAGGCTCGTCTTCACGCGGTGAAAATACACCGAGTCCGTCGAAACTTGACATGGCGTATTTGTTGATTTCCTGTGCGCCGCCGCAGATGATCATGTCCTGCATGCCGCTTTTGATCAGGAAATACGCCAATCCTATAGAATGCGAACCACTGGCGCAGGCTGCACTGACCGTTAAATTGATGCCTTTCAACCTGAAAATCGTAGACAAATTCATCGTGACGGTCGAATTCATCGATTTGAAAATCGCGCCCGAACCGATCAATGCTGTGTCTTTTTTCTCGCGGATGATGTCGGTGGCTTCGATGATCGCTTTGGAAACCGAGTCGTTTCCATACATGATGCCGACTTCATTTTCATCAAAAAACGAGTCTTCGATCTTCGCATTTTTAAGTGCTTCGATCGTGGCCATGTAGGCATATTCGGTTTCTTCGCCTATGCTGATGCGCTGCCTTCTCGACAGCAATTCTTTCAAATCTGGTTTTGGCACCATTCCGGTTAAAGCCGAACGAAAGCCGAATTCTTTCCTCGGTTCATCAAACTGAATTCCTGATTTTCCGTTGTACAGGGAATCTTTGACTTCGTCCAAAGACGTACCGATGCACGAATAAATCCCCATTCCGGTAATCACCACTCTCTTGCTCATTTTCTTTCTCCTAAGTGTTATGAATAAATCCCGCCGTTGATGTTGATGACTTCGCCGGTGATGTAGCTTGCTTTTTTGGATGCAAGGAAACCCACGAGCTCAGCCACTTCTTCGGCCTCGCCAAAACGGTTGACCGGGATCATTTTTACCAATTCTTTTTCATCTAAATTTCCGGTCATATCGGTACGGATAAAACCCGGAGCCACTGCATTTACGGTAATATTGCGTTTGGCGACTTCCTGTGCCAATGCTTTGGTAGCCGCGACTACAGCGCCTTTTGCCGCAGAATAATTCGTCTGGCCCGGCGTTCCTTTGACCCCGGAAACCGACACCATATTGACGATCCGGCCGTATTTGTTGCGCAGCATTTTCTGGATGAAGAAATTCGTGACATTGAAAAATCCGTTGAGGCTGGTGTTTACGACGCTCGTCCAGTCTTCGGACGACATCCACATAAACAGGCCGTCTTTGGTGATTCCGGCGTTGTTGACAATGACTTCGACCAACGCTTCGGGATTCGCATCCTGCCATTGGCTTAAAGCCGATTTAACCTCTTCCGAATCGGAAACATTGAATTTGATGATTTCGCCTTTTCCGCCAAGGTTTTTGACTTCTTCAAGCGTTTGTTCGGCGGCGGCCTGATTGGACTGGTAGTTGATCAGAATAAAATATTCTGAATCCGATGCCAGTTTTTTGCATATTGCGCTTCCAATTCCGCGTGAACCTCCGGTTACCAATGCACATTTCATATCCTGTTGCTTATATTCTTAATTTGGGCTGTTATTTATTAAAAGGCTCTGCGTTGTCATACCATTGGTTGCCCAAAACAGTTCCGTCGGGTTTTAAGAATCCCCATCTTTTTTCATTTTTCACGCGGGCCAGTCCGTTTACAAAACCTTTGTCGTCGTCTTTAAAGATCGAGAACAAGCCGCCCGCCGAGATGCCGTATTGCGTTGGAATGACGAGCTTTCCGCTTTCATTGATGAATCCCCAGTCTTTGTCTTTTACAGGAGCCAATCCTTCGGCGCTGAAAATTTCAGCATCGTTGTAACTTGGCTCAATCGCAAAACTGCCTTTCATATTAATGTAGCCCCATTTTTTCCCAACGGCCACCGGTGCCAGGTTTTTTACGAATGCTTTGGCTTTGTCATATTTGGGTTCGATGACCCAGTTTCCTTTGAGGTCGATAAATCCTATTTTCTCTGCTTTTCTCGCATAAGTCAGATCCTGCGTATGGAAATCCCAGATTTTGTCTACGCCGTCAATGGCTTTGAATTTTCCGGCGGTCACCAGCCCGAAAGCCGTCCCATTTTTCGCCCAGGTCGTGCCTTTGAAATAATTCCCTATTTCGTCGTAGATCACCTCAACGACCACTTTTCCGGTTTTATCGATAATGCCCCAGCGGTCGCTATTCTTTACACGTGCAAAACCATTTTCAAAGGATTTGATCACATCGTATTTGGGTTCCAAAACAACTTTCATCTGCGGGTTGATCAATCCAATTTTGTCGCCTTGTTTGATGAATGCAAGGCCGTTTTCAAAATCAAACACTTTATCCGATGCGGGTGCTTTGACTTCTTCTCCTTTTTTATTGATGTAAAACCATTTTTTGTCTTTGGCAACCACACAAATTCCGCTGTCGAAATACTTGGCGTCGTCGAAATTCGCCGGGATCGCCCATTCGCCTTTGGTGTTGATGAAGCCCCATTTCCCGTTGTCTTCGGCGGCAGCCAGTCCGTCTGAAAAATTCTTGGCTACTTTAAATTTGGGGGAAATCGCAAAATCCCCGGTTCTGGAAATGTAGCCCATTTTGCCGTCTTTTTTTACGAGTGCCAATTCCTGGGCATTTGCAAACTGAAACGCCAATACGAATAAAATAAGCAGTTTTCTCATGATGATTTTGATTTTAATTGATTTTACGGATCATAAAATTACTAATTATTTATCAAATAGTCTTTTACGTTTTGTACAAATGGATACATCACCAGGTCTTCCTTGAATGCCGGAACGATTTTCCGCAGGTCGTCAAAGATTTTTTTGGTCACTGACGAAACCCGGCCTTGTTGTCCTAAATATTCAATCGCCTGGATGATCGTGATGAATTCGATGGCCAATACTTCAAATGCATTTTCGATGACTTTTGCCGCAATGACCGCCGAGTTCGTTCCCATGCTTACAATGTCCTGGTTGTCGTTGTTGTTCGGGATCGAATGCACATACATCGGGTTGGAAAGCATCTGGCTTTCAGCCGTTGTAGATGTTGCGGTGAATTGCACGCCCTGCATCCCGAAATTGAAACCAAGCGTTCCAAGGTTGACAAACGGCGGCAGTATTTCATTGATTTTTGAATTCAGCAGATAATTCAGCTGGCGCTCCGCAAGCATTGTTAATTTGGTGATAACGATCTTAAGCTTGTCCATTTCGAGCGAGATGTAATCGCCGTGAAAATTTCCACCGTGGTATACATGCTGGTTCTTCACATCGATAATCGGGTTGTCATTGGCCGAATTGAACTCATTTTCGAGTACCGACGCGACATTGTTGATTGTTTCAAGCACCGGCCCCAAAATCTGCGGTACGCAACGCAACGAATAATATTCCTGAACTTTTTCCTTAAAAATGTCTTCGGTATTTTCACCAGAGTACAAATGGTCTTCGCGTTTGCGGATCAATGTACTGTCGGATAGGTTTTCGCGCATGCGCGCTGCGACTTCGAGTTGCCCTTTGTGAAGCTTGGTTCCATTTAATTCGGCAGAAAAATGGTCGTCGTATGCTTTGACGATCTCATTGATCGCACACGAAGCCTTTAAAGACCAGTCGAGGAGTTTATCGGCTAAATGCACATTGACCACGCCGATTCCGGTCATGACCGAAGTACCGTTCATCAATGCCAGGCCTTCCCGGATCTCGACATTGATCGGCTGCAGGCCTTCGGTTTCAAAAACTTCTTTGGTGGATTTTCTTTCTCCTTTATAGAACACTTCGCCTTCTCCGATCAATACCAAAGCCAAATGGGCCAGTTGTACCAAATCGCCGCTTGCGCCTACGCCGCCGTGTTCGAAGATCAAAGGCGTGATGTCGCGGTTGATCAGTTCTTTCATCAAATGGATCACCGATGGATGAACGCCGGAATAGCCTAATGAAAGGGTGTTTAACCTCGCCAGTATTGCTGCTTTCACCGCAATCGGGCTGAGTGGTTTTCCGGTTCCCGAAGAATGGCTGCGGATTAAGTTGTATTGCAACTGGATGCGGTCTTCGTCCTTAATGCGGTATTGTGCCATGGGCCCAAAGCCGGTATTAACACCGTAAATGACTTTATTGCCAGAAAATTCCTTTAAAAAACCGAAGCTTTCCCCTACCCTGTTTAAAACATTTTCGCTGATATCTATCTTGTTGTTACCAAAGATTATAGCTGTAAATTCTTTTAAACTCAGATGTTCATTAATCGTATTCATCAAACTTTTTTATTAAACCGAAAACGGTTTTTTTTATTAAAATAATTGTGGTTAATTTGAAACGGCAAATGTAAGATAATAATCAATAATATTATAAAAATATGTTAAAGGAGTTTGTTGATGTGTTAGTTATTGGAGCCGGGCCATCCGGATGTGTTTCAGCCTGCTACCTCCACAACAACAATGTGAAAGTGAAGGTTGTTGAGAAAACGAAGTTTCCACGGCTGGTTGTCGGCGAAAGCCTGATCCCGCGCGTGATGGACCATTTTGCCGAAGCGGGTTTGTTTGAAGCGCTGGACGCGATGCACTTTGAAAAGAAACTTGGCGCCCGTTTCATTCGTGGCGAAGAAATCTGCATTTTTGATTTCAGCAACAAATACGGCAAAGGCTGGGACTGGACGTGGCAGGTGCCGCGTGCCGATTTTGACAATACGATGGCGCAGGAAGTCATCCGCAAAGGCATCGACCTTGAGTTTGAATCGGAAGTCGTTTCCGTTGCTTTTGAAGGCAAAAAATCGATTACGGTCGTAAAAGATGCCGCTGGTGTTTCCAGGGAAATCCATGCCAATTTTATTATTGACTCCAGCGGTTACGGACGTGTTTTGCCAAGATTGCTGGATTTGGACACGCCCTCAAAACTCGATCCGCATTCCTCTATATTCACGCATGTTAAAGATGTAAACCGTCCCGAAGGCGAAGAAGGCACCTTGATCTCATTTGATATTTTAGAGACCGAAGTCTGGCTTTGGGTGATCCCATTCTCGAATGGCAATACGAGCCTTGGAGTCGTTGGGCCAACATCTTTCATCAATTCCTTATCTGACAATAAAGACAACCGCGAGGCTTTAAACAATGCGATCAAATTGTCTGACTATTATGTAAAGCGTTTTGGCGGGGTTGACTTTTTGTTTGAACCGGTAAAACTCGAAAATTATGCGCGTTCGGTAAAAAGCATGTATGGCGACGGATTTGCGCTGACCGGAAACAGCTCTGAGTTTTTAGATCCTGTATTTTCTTCAGGCGTGGCATTTGCAACCGAATCGGGGATGCTCGCTGCCAAGCTATATCTTAAGGAATCCAAAGGCGAGGCGGTAAACTGGGAAGAAGATTTTACAGGTTACATGCGCCGCGGCATTGGCGTTTTTACGACTTATGTCAAAGAATGGTACACCGGGAATTTGCAGACGTTGTTTTTCCACCAGCCTGAAAATATGGATGTAAAACAAAAAATATGTTCGGTCCTTGCCGGATATGTCTGGGATGAAACCAATCCGTTTGTCAAGAAACACGACAACCTGATCAAAAATATGGCGCACGTTTTGAGAATGGAAAGCGAACAAAATGCAGAAAACCCGAATTAGTTTCGGGTTTTTTATTTTTAGCCACTAATTCACGAATACATTTTGCAATCATTCGAGAATTACTCCGGCTGTTCGATGCGCCCGGGTCGTGGCTACATCTTGAGAACGCTTTATTAAAGGAATCTTTTGAGCTGCATGCTGAGGTTTTTGGCTAGCTTTTCATAGGCGCCGGCAATGCGGTAACCCTGGTCGAAATCAAATTGCCCCTGTTCGATCCCGATGGATTTGTCGAATTCGATGCTCACGAGTATGTTTGACGGATTTGCCGTTTCGCTAATGGTTACGATGGCGGTGATCTTAGCAGGTTCGGCGGCAGCCACAACGCTGTAACCCGGGTAAATCCATAGCGTTTTGATGTTCATGGTGTATTTGGCTTCGGGATTTTTTGCCGCTTTGATCTCGCCTTTCTCAAACTTTTTGTTGAAATATTCGATAAACTTGGGCTCGTATTTTGATTCGCGGTCGGCATACCAGGCCGCTTTAAATACTTCATCCGTACCTTTGTCCTCACGCTTTTTCATTTTATCCTGCAGGTAGGCTTCTTCAGTATCATAGCCGTGGACTTTCAAATCCTTATAATCGAATGTGACGTTGAATTCTGTGATGCCCTTCAGGTTTTTCAATTGGCCCGAAAGGATGTCAAAACGCTGCGAAAAAGCAGCCGAAGCCGATAAAAACAATACAATGATAAGTACTTTCTTCATGCGTAAAAATTTGAAACGAATATACTATTTTAAATAAAAAAAGCGCATACAGGCACTTTTAAAATGATGTCTTTTTGCTGAATATTGTTTTTAAAGCCGTCCATCTGCGTGATGTTCACAGGCATAAAAAAACCCGGCAATTACCGGGTATTTTTTTATTGCGCCGCAAGGCTTATTTGTACGCCTTTTTCGCTAAGAATTTTGCAAGTGATTTTCCGGTTTTTGCAAACCCTTCGCCAATCCTTGATTCGTTGCTGAAATTGCTTCCGTACTGGTCACCAGGAGCATCAACGCTTGAGATTTCCAGCAATACATTTGATTTGTTTGCCGTCTCCACAAATTTGAGGTTTGTCGTTACTTTAGCCGCCTGTTTCATCATGGCAACGTCCCAGCCAGGGAAAATCCATACGACCTCGACGATCAACGTATATTTTGCTGAAGACAACCCTTCCTGAAAAGACAAATCTTTTTTCTCTTTGCCCATAACCACATTAACGAGTTCCAGGAATTTCGGCTGCCAAATCGCTTCACGGGCACCCTGCCATTTCTTTTTCCAGGCTTCCCCGGTTCCTTTTCCTTTTTTGTTCAGGTCTTCAGCCCTTTCGGTGATGTATTGCGCTTCCGACTTTTTTTCTTTCATCAGCGTCAGCTTGCTGTAATCAAACTCGACATTGATTTCTTTCTGGTCTTTAATAAAACCGAAATCGCCTTTCACCACATCCATATCCTGCGCTACCGCTACAGTAGAAGCAAACAATACAGCCAATAACAATAATTTTTTCATTTTCTCTTGTTGTTTAATTCGTTAGTCATTATTCTTGTTAAACAAAAATATAAAAACCCCGGTGATAACAAAGCGAATTCTCAAAAAACACAAAAATTTTCATTCTTTTAATGTGCTGTAAACCAAAATAAAACCGCAATAATCCGGTTTTATACCGCAGCCCTTTGGAACTGTGCAACTTTAAAGTATATTTGCAGATTAATTCCCCGGCATGCGGTGAATTGCGTGAGGGATGGCAGCGGCATCCTTTTAATGGCAAAGCGCAGCGGCGCCATGAAAAGATATAGCGAACAGCCCGGCCTGAAAGGACACGCCTTAACAGTGAGTAGCGTAAAATGAAACAGATTGCCGCGCTGCGCTCGCAATGACATACTAAAGAACATGAAACATATCAGGAATTTTTGCATTATTGCGCACATCGACCACGGAAAAAGCACGTTGGCCGACCGTTTGCTTGGCGCGACACAAACTGTGACCGCACGTGAAGAGAAAGCGCAGCTGCTTGACAATATGGATTTGGAACGCGAACGCGGGATCACGATCAAGAGCCACGCGATCCAGATGGAATACAAATACAAAGGCGAGGATTACATCCTGAACCTCATCGACACGCCCGGGCACGTCGATTTCTCTTATGAGGTGTCGCGTTCCATTGCGGCTTGCGAGGGCGCTTTGCTGATCGTTGATGCGGCGCAGAGCATCCAGGCGCAGACGATTTCGAACCTGTACCTGGCTTTGGAAAACGACCTTGAAATCATTCCGGTACTGAACAAAGTCGATTTGCCGAGTGCAAACCCGGAGGAAGTCAGCGACGACATTATCGATTTGCTGGGCTGTAAATTAGAAGACATCATCCATGCGTCGGGGAAAACCGGCTTTGGGGTAGAAAATATACTGGCGGCGATCATTGAAAAGATTCCGGCACCGAAAGGGGTGAAAGACGAACCTTTGCAGGCTTTGATCTTCGATTCGGTATACAATCCGTTTCGCGGCATCGAGGTGATCTTCCGCGTTAAAAACGGTGAGATCAGAAAAGGCCAGAAGATCAAATTCATGGCGACAGGCAATGAATATTATGCCGATGAGATTGGGACCTTAAAACTGAACCAGGTTCCGAAGAGCGTCATTTCAACCGGCGATGTAGGCTATCTGATCTCGGGGATCAAAGAAGCAAAAGAAGTCAAAGTGGGTGATACCTTAACCGATGCAAAAACGCCGACAACGAATATGATCACGGGTTTCGAAGACGTCAAACCGATGGTATTTGCCGGAATCTATCCTGTGGATACCGAGGATTATGAAGAGCTTCGCAACTCGATGGAAAAACTGCAATTGAATGATGCCTCTTTGGTATTCGTACCGGAAAGCTCTGCGGCGCTTGGTTTCGGGTTCCGTTGCGGATTTTTGGGCATGCTGCACATGGAAATCATCCAGGAAAGGCTGGAGCGTGAATTTGACATGACCGTGATCACTACGGTTCCCAACGTGTCGTATTTTGCGTATTCAAAAAAAGACCCGGAAAAAGCGATTATCGTCAACAACCCGTCTGATTTGCCCGAACCTTCGAGAATGGACCGTGTGGAGGAACCTTATATCAAGGCTACGATCATCACCAAATCCGATTTTGTTGGGAATGTGATGTCGCTTTGCATTGAAAAACGCGGCGTGATCACAAACCAGACGTATTTGACAACGGAAAGGGTCGAACTCAATTTTGACATGCCTTTGGCCGAGATCGTATTTGATTTTTACGACAGGCTGAAAACGGTTTCGAAAGGCTATGCGTCATTTGATTATTCGCCTATCGGAATGCGCACCTCAAATTTGGTTAAAGTCGATATTTTGTTGAACGCTACGATCGTTGATGCGCTTTCTGCACTGATCCACGCCGACAACGCCTACAATATCGGAAAGAAAATGACCGAGAAACTGCGCGAGCTGATCCCAAGGCAACAATTTGACATTCCGATCCAGGCTGCCATTGGTGCCAAGATCATTGCACGCGAAACGATCAAGGCTTTAAGAAAAGACGTAACCGCAAAATGTTACGGCGGGGATATTTCGCGCAAGCGTAAACTGCTCGAAAAACAGAAAAAAGGAAAGAAAAGAATGCGCCAGGTGGGAAATGTGGAGATTCCGCAGGAAGCTTTTATGGCGGTGTTGAAATTGAACGACTAAATTCAATGGATAATTGATAATGGACAATTAGCTTCGCTCCGTTCGGCTGTGCCTCGGGTGATAATTAAATCCGGTGATGTGAGTTGCCGGATTTTTTTAATTAATAATGAATAGTTAATAATTAATAATTGTCCAGGTTTGCGAATTTGGATTGCGGAGAATCGCATCAAAACACCTAACTTTAGTTCCTGTTTTTTTGCCTTTTGCCTTTTGCCTTTTGCCTTTTGCCTTTTGCCTTTTGCCTTTTGCCTTTTGCCTTTTTCCTTTTGCCTTTTGCCTTTTGC